>ENA-ORCY01000006-ORCY01000006.1-marine-metagenome-genome-assembly--contig:-NODE-6-length-270859-cov-11.461607_pt1 | contig 270859 bp, 256 predicted proteins | sample MGYA00248634_ERZ508507 | MGnify/ENA primary metagenome ERZ508507 (study PRJEB26178, sample SAMN06266269) | marine metagenome | isolation source: Columbia River Estuary | place: USA:Columbia River... | reverse complement strand
CAAGCCCTCAAGCCCTCAAGCCCTCAAGCCCTCAAGCCCTCAAGCCCTCAAGCCCTCAAGCCCTCAAGCCCTCAAGCTTCCTCGCCACCATCAACCCATCTCTAAAAGGCAGCAGCTGGTGTTCGACGCGGGGATCGGAAGCGATTTTGGCGTTGTAGGCACGTAGCCCGACCGTTTCGTGGTCTTGGTGCTCGGGCTCGGCAACCTTACCGCTCCACAAAACATTGTCGGCGATGATCACCCCTCCGGGGCGAACGCGGTCCACGACCAGGTCGAAGTAGGCGGAATAGTTTTCCTTGTCCGCATCAATGAAGACGAGATCCCAGGGGCCGTCCAGGGACGGGGCAATGTCCAGGGCATTGCCGATGTGAAGTTGGATGCGGTCCGCAAAGCCGGCTTTCTCCATAAAACGCTTGATGCGGGGACGGAGTTCGGCGTTGATGTCAATCGTATGGATGATGCCGCCTTCGGCAAGACCTTCGGCCATACAAAGGGCGGAATAGCCGGTGTAGGTCCCAATTTCCAAGACCCGCGCAGGGCGCAAGAGATGCGAGATGAGGCTTAAGAAACGGCCCTGTTGGTGACCGCTGAGCATGCGCGGCATGAGGACCTCTTGCCACGTTTCGCGTTCGAGGGCGGCGAGGGTTTCGCTGTGGGGCGCCGTGAATTCGCCGGCGTAGGCGTCAATGTGGGAAGGGAGGAATTCCATCTCGGGAAGGTACGAAGGGAGGAGAAAGCTGGGTGGGTCAGGCTTTGGGCACGAAGCGCAACGCGCTAATTTGCGAGGGATCAAACACCCGTTGGGCCACATCCTGCATTTGGGCGGGGGTGACCGCGTCAATTTTGGTGACCATCTCGGAGAAGGTATCCACCCGATTGAAGGTCAAGAGGGATTTGCCCAGGGCGGTCATGAGATTGGCGTTGCTCTCTTGGGCCAGGGCCATTTGGCCAAGGAGTTGCGTTTTGGCTTTGCTAAACTGCAGACTGCCCAAACGGACCTCACGCAGCTGTTTAAGCTCCCGCAGTATGAGTCGTTGACAACGATCCATGGCCTCTTCATCGGTTCCGGCATAAATACCCCAAATCCCAGTATCACTATAGGGATTCAAGAAACTTTCGATTTGATAGGCAATGCCATGGCGTTCCCGGATGTGCAAATTCAAACGTGAATTCATGGCGGGACCACCCAGGAGATTGTTAACGAGCACAAGCGCGGGCAGATCGGCGTGGTGGGCATCTAGTCCGGTGCCCCCCATAACGAGATGGCACTGGTGGATGTCAAGGGCTCGATGTTCTGTACGAGCGATAATCGGCGGAGCAGGTAGACGACTAGGCGGGGGGCCTTGTGCCTCCCAAGGCGCGGCATACTTCATGGCTAGACGCTCAAACTGCTTGGCCGAAATGCCTCCCACGGAGGAAAGGACAGCCCGCTCAGGCCGGTAATTTCGGTGGACAAAGTCCAGCACCTGCGCTCGGGTGAAACGGGGAACGGATTCTTCAGTACCCAGGATGTTTCGGCCTAGGGGGTGGTCTCCAAAAAGAAGCGCATCAAATTCATCAAAAATGAGTTCGGAGGGGCTATCTCGATAGGAATCAATTTCATCCAAAATAACCTCCTTCTCTTTGGGAATTTCCCTTTCAGGGAACCGGGCATTTTGGATAATGTCAAACAATAGTTCCATGGAGCGCCCGTAATGAGGCACCAAAAAACTGGCATAGAGCGTGGTATCCTCTTTGCCCGTGTAGGCGTTCAATTCACCGCCCACGTCCTCAATGCGGGAAAGGATATGATACGCCTTTCGGCGCGTGGTTCCTTTGAAAAGGAGATGCTCGATAAAATGCGCCAGGCCTTCCTCGTCGGGTCCTTCATCGCGTGAGCCCGTCTGCAAAATAAGACCCACGTGACCTGTGGGAGATGCCACCTGCTGGTGGATCCATCTCAGTCCATTGGGGAGGGTTCCCGTGATAAAGTCGGGACGTTCAAGGGGGGGTGTCACGAATTACTTCAACCAAGTGTCCAACCAAGAGAAGAACTCGGAATGCCATACTAATCCATTCTGGGGACTCAAAACCCAATGCCCCTCTTCTGGGAAGTAAAGGAAGCGAGATGGAATACCACGCAGTTGGGCGGCTTGATACGCCTCCATGCCTTGGTTCACGGGTACCCGGAAATCATTCCCGCCATGGATGACCAAAAGCGGAGCGGTCCAGTTTTGGACAAAGTTCATGGGGTTGTAGTCCGTGTAGGCCTTGGGAACTTCCGCCGTCCAATAGGGACCACCTACGTCCTTGTTGGCAAAAAACATTTCTTCCGTGGTGAGGTACCAGCTCTTCATGTCGAAGAGACCACAGTGGCTGATCAAAGCCTTGAAGCGGTTTTCATGGATGCCCGCCAGCATGTAGACGGAGTATCCGCCATAGGAAGCCCCTACCGCACCGAGCTTGTTGGCATCGACGTAGGGCTCTTTGGCCAACGTATCCACCGCGGCGAGGTAGTCGCGCATGGCTTGACCGCCCCAGTCGCCAGAGATTTGCTCATTCCACTCCTTACCAAATCCAGGAACCCCGTGGCGGTTGGGCGCAATAACGATGTAGCCCTGCGCAGCCATCAACTGAAAATTCCATCGGTAGCTGTAGAAGGCGCTGACGGCACTTTGAGGCCCGCCCTGACAATAGAGGAGGGTGGGGTATTTCTTTTCAGGGTCAAAATTGGGAGGGAAGAAGACCCATGTCAGCATTTTGCCGCCGTCGCTGGTAGAAATCCAACGCTTTTCAATTTTACCCATGGCCAAATCCTCGTAGAGGGAGGCGTTCTCTGAGGTAAAGGATTTCGCGGCGACGTCCTCTTTCTTGGCATTCAAAAGGTAGAGTTCCGTGGCGTGATTTTGGTCTTGGCGCTCCGCGATGACCGTGTTGCCGGACACGCCAAAACCTCCATAGTTGTAGTCGCCAGAGGTCAATGCGGTCACTTTTTTCGCGGCCAGTCCATTTTTACCCGTCATCAAATCCAAGCGGCGAAGTTGCTGGGTGCCTTCCGTCGTCTCGTTGTAGATGATGCAGGAGGAGGAAGCCCACTTAAAGTCGTTGATGTATTCGGCCGCCACCACAGGCTGGAGCGCACGCTTTTCACCGGCGGAGGCTACGTCCACGATGTAGAGTTGGTTGACGTCGCTTTCGTAGCCGTCTTCGGGCATGGCGACAAAAGCCAACCATTTTCCGTCGGGCGAAAAAGTGGGATGGTTGTCGTAGCCGCCCAAACCGTTTAAGGTGCTGGTTCGGCCCGTTTCACGATCGTAGAGGTAGAGTTTGCTGTCCGTGTGAAGGGTGAATTCCTTGCCGTTTTCCGTCTTCTTGCTGGCATAAACGATGAAGCGTCCGTCTGGGCTAATGTCAAAGCTTTCAGCGCCGCCAAATGGAGGGAGTGGGCTGTGCACTTTTTCTCCGGCCATGATGTCTGTGAATTTGCCCGTCCAGGAGGTCTTGCTTGGGTCCACCACCATGTACGCGATGTGGTTGTAGGAATAGTCTGTCCAGCTGTCCCAGTGTCGGTACATCAAGTCATCGTATACCGCGTAATTCGCTTTGGGGGCTTCGGGGTGGCGTTGCGCGGGAGTTTGGTCCATTTGAACTCGGGTCACAAAAGCCACAAGGAGGCGGCCGTCGTTCAACTCGACCACTTTGGCATCTCCCATACCGCCTTCCACATCGGTTAAAATCGTAGGAAGTTCGGTCATGCCGCCATTGACTTTGGCCAGCCACAGCTGGCCGCCAGAAAAGTAGCCATAGCGTTCTCCACCACGGAGGAAGAAGGCCCCGTACTCGCTTGCCTTGGTTTCGGCCAAAACTGTGTATTCGCCGGTCGCCAATTCTCCCAAGTATAGGTCGCGGTTGCCACGGTTCGCATCCGTGTCGTAGTGGGTAATGCCGTATAGAACTAGACCGTTTTCACTCACATCGTCCAGGCTTACACGGCCGAGCTCCCACAATTTTTGGGGAGTCATCACCTCCGTTTTGCCGGAGGCTTGGTCTGATTGTGCCGATGCACTGAAGGTCAACGCAGCCAGGGCTGCCGTGAAGATTAAAGCGTTTTTCATGCGGTCAAGGGGTTTGTTCGTCAATGAGTTCTAACAGGGTGCGGAAGGCGACAAATTTGCCTTCGTAGCGTTCTTTGGTTTTGGCTTGTAGGCCGGGGGCGTACATCTGCTGGTAGAGCTGAAAATCCACCATGTCTTTAAAGCGGTACTGGATGGAGTAGGTGGTGCCGGACTCTTCGTCCACCATGACGCGGGTAAAGCGGCAATCCTGAAAGAGGCCCGTGGCCAATACCTCCGGAATGTGGACGCCCATCATCCAGCCCTTCCACTCCTCGTGGACGCTATCGTCAATATTGATGGTGACGTTGTAGATGTACATGATTACAAGGTCGGATTTTCCGAGTTATCCGACAGCACGGTTCCGTTTCCCTTTTCCCAGTGATCCCACATACTTTGAAGGTGGTTGTCCAGGCTGTCGTGGTCTGCCATGAGTTCACGCATGGCGGCACAGCTTGTTTCGATTTCGGCAATGAGGGGAAGCAAGGCGTTTTTCTCGGATTCGAGCGCTTGGCGCAGGGCTTCCTCATCCAGCAAGCCTTTCTCGGCGTCGTGCTTGAGGGCGCGAACCTGTTCCAAACCGTAGGTCAATTGCGCTTCCCATTCGGCATAAGACTGCAGTTCAAACCATCGACTCGTCTGACGGTAGTGGTACTTGAGCACCTCAAATTCATTCCGGAAAAAGGGTTCATGCACCGAATCAAAGCGCTTGGTGCGGGCAATGGATGCATGACGCTCCAAATCCGCATAGTCTACTTCAATGCCCTCCGCATAGAGTCCTTGGAGGGATACAAGGGCGGCTTCCGTATCGGCTTCCAAACGCTTTAAATCGCTCGCATAGGGGTGCGAACAGGCGCTAAGTAGGCCGACACAAAGGCCCAAAATCAGATAGTTCTTCATGCGGTGATGCGGTCAAAACCGGTATACGGGCGAAGCACTTCTGGAATGGCAATGCCATCAGGGCCTTGATTGTTCTCTAGCAAGGCAGCGACAATGCGCGGCAAAGCCAAGGCCGATCCGTTCAAGGTGTGTGCGAGGTGGGGCTTTTGGTCCTCCGTGCTGCGGTAGCGAAGCATTAAACGGTTGGCTTGGAAGGTCTCAAAGTTGGAGACAGAGGAAACCTCCAACCAGCGCTCCTGGGCTGCAGACCATACCTCGAAGTCGTAGGTCAGGGCAGAGGTGAAGCCCATGTCGCCGCCGCACAAACGCAGGATGCGGTAGTGCAAGCCCAAATCTTGGAGGAGTCCGGCCACATGGGCCACCATCTCATCCAAGCGGTCGTAGGATTTGCTGGGATGTTCGACGCAAACGATTTCCACCTTGTCAAACTGGTGCAAGCGGTTCAAGCCGCGCACATCCTTGCCATAGGAACCGGCCTCGCGGCGGAAGCAGGGGCTGTAGGCCGTCATTTTGATGGGCAGATCGGCTTCCGGTACAATTTCGTCGCGGAGCAAATTGGTCACGGGGACCTCCGCTGTAGGAATGGCGTACAAATTGTCCTCCGTCATGTGGTACATCTGGCCTTCCTTGTCAGGCAATTGGCCCGTTCCAAATCCGGAAGCCTCGTTGATAAAGTGCGGGGGCTGCACTTCGAGGTAGCCCGCCGCAGTATTGCGGTCCAAGAAGAACTGGATTAATGCGCGCTGCAAGCGGGCTCCCTTCCCCGTGTACACGGGAAACCCAGCGCCTGTAATCTTCACGCCGCGTTCAAAGTCAATGAGTTTGTAGCGATCCGTCAACTCCCAGTGGGGGACAAATCCCTCGGCCAAATCGGGGGCCGAACCCCAGGTCGCCACCACTTCATTGTCTTCGGCAGATTTTCCTGCGGCCACCGATGTATGGGGCGTATTAGGCAATGCAATCAACTGTGCGCGCTCTTCGTTCTCCACTTCCTGAAGGGCCGTGGCAAGCAGATTGAGCCGCTCTTTGATGTCCGCGCTTTGCGCCTTCATGCCTTCGGCCTCCGCGGCCTTCCCCTCCCGGAAAAGTAGACCGATGGATTTGGCAAGCTTGTTGGACTCCGCTTGCAGATTTTCCGTTTCCGCCTGGACCTGACGGCGGCGCTCATTCAGAGAGAGCAGGGCGTCAATGGCCGGACGCGCATCGAGGTTGCGCTTGGCGAGTGCCGCGATGACGCCTTCTGCGTCGTGCCGAATGGTGGTAAGTTGTAGCATAGTGTAAAACTAAAAAACCCCCTGAAGCTTTAAAGGCGACAGGGGGAATGTTTGAAGTCGTGTGTAAAATTAGGCTTCGCCCCCTTCAGTGAAAGGAACAACCGAGACAAAACTCTTATTGCCAGCCTTCTTTTTGAATTCGACCATACCGTGCTCGAGGGCGTACAGCGTGTGGTCCTTACCCATACCAACATTCTTGCCGGGGTGGTGGGACGTACCGCGCTGACGGACGATGATGTTGCCGGCCAAAGCAGGTTGACCGCCGTAAATCTTTACGCCGAGTCGTTTGCTTTCTGATTCGCGGCCGTTCTTGGAACTACCTACACCTTTTTTGTGTGCCATGGCTTGTCAGATTTTATGCTTCAGCAGCAACGTCTTCCGTTGCCTCCGCTTTTTTGGTTGCTTTTTTCTTTGGAGCAGACAATTTAATGTCTGAAATCAAGATCTGGGTCATCGGCTGGCGATGGCCGGTCTTCTTGTCGTAGCCCTTACGGCGCTTCTTCTTGAAGATGATCACTTTGTCGGCCTTTACATGGCTCAAGATGCTCGCGGTAACCGAAGCACCTTCGATAACGGGGGCGCCGACGGTGATGCCGTTCTTGTCTTCGCCGAGCAATACGCGATCAAACGTGAGTTTGTCGCCCTCATTGCCGGCCAGACGGTGAACGTACACGCGCTGGTCTTTTTGCACTTTGTATTGCAGCCCTGCTATTTCTACGATGGCGTACATGTGTACAATGTTTAGTTAAGGGGTGCAAAGATACGCGGAAAACCTATACGCAAAAGCCCTTTGGTCCAAATTCCTCGGAGAACTTTGACCTCCGGGGCGGATAAAATCCTCTGGGCGCGTTGTAACTTCACGGCCACAATGCTCTAGACGACCTCTTTGGCCTTGTTTTTGCGCATTGACAAACCCAAATCATCGCCCGGTCACGGGCCTCATTCAATCAATCCCATGAAGCACCCCTCCCTACTCTTAGCTGCAGGTTTGGCTTGTATGGCGTATTCAGCCCAAGGCCAAATTGCCTTTGAAGAGTACGACCTCGAAAACGGTCTGCATGTTATCCTGCACCAGGACAACTCGACGCCCATTGTGGCAGTCAGCGTATTGTACCACGTAGGTTCCAAAAACGAAGAAACCAACCGCACGGGCTTTGCCCACTTTTTTGAGCACTTGCTTTTTGAAGGCTCCGAAAACATTGGACGTGGTGAGTACATGAAACTCATCCAAGCCAATGGCGGTACCCTCAATGCGAATACGATGCAGGACCGCACCTTCTACTTCGAAATCCTGCCCTCCAACAATTTGGAGCTCGGCTTGTGGATGGAGTCTGAGCGCATGCTGCACGCCAAGGTCGACCAGACGGGCGTGGAAACCCAGCGCGAAGTCGTCAAGGAAGAGAAGCGCATGCGCGTGGACAACCAACCCTATGGCTCTTGGAGCGCGGAAATGTTCAAGCGCGCCTTCCCGGACCACCCCTACAACTGGGCGGTCATTGGTTCCATGGACGACCTGAACGCCGCCCAAACGGAGGACTATGTCAACTTCTACCAGAAATTCTATATCCCGAACAATGCGACGTTGAGCATTGCAGGTGATTTGGACCCCGCCGAGGCCAAGGTGTGGATTGAGAAGTACTTCGGTACCATTCCCGCCGGAGAACCCGTGGTGCACCCGAGCAAAAATGCTTCGGCCCTTACTGGGGAGATTCAGGATACCATTTTTGACAACATTCAGATTCCTGCCATTTTCGCCGGTTACCGTATGCCTGGTCAGGCAGACAAGGATGCCTATGCTTTGCAGATGCTGACTACCGCCTTGAGCGATGGTCCCTCGTCCCGTTTGTCCATGCGCATGGTGGACCAAGACCAGTCTGCGCTGCAGGTGGTGGCCTTCCCGTATGCATTGGAGGACCATGGCATCTTCATCACCCTTGCACTCGTGAATGGCGAATTCACCACGGCGGACGTTTTGGGTACGATGGATGAGGAGATTGTCCGCATCCAAAACGAATTGTTGAGCGAAAAAGAATTCGAAAAAGTCCTGAACAAGGTCGAAGCGGATTTCATCACGCAGAACGGATCGGTTTCCGGGATTGCGGAGTCTCTGGCGAATTACCATGTTTACTTCGGTGATGCCAACCTCATTAACACGGAGATCGAGCGCTACCGCTCCGTCACCCGCGAGGATATCCAACGTGTCGCCAAAACCTATTTGCAGCCTTCTAACCGTGTGGTCTTGACCTATTTGCCCAAGCCCAGCGCCAATCCCTCTGTCGAATAATGAAACGTATTTTTCTTGCCCTCGCGGCCCTGATGACCTTGAGTGCTGCGGCCCAATTGGATCGTAGTATTCGCCCAACCCCAGCGGAACCTCGCGTTCCCTCCATTGCTCCCTACACCACCTTTACCTTAAAGAACGGCATGACCGTTTTGGTGGTGGAAGACCACAAACTCCCTCGGGTGTCCATCGGCCTTTCGATGGATCCTGGACAGCTCTATGAAGGCGATATCGCCGGGGTTTCGGCCTTGACAGGCGACATGCTCTCGGAAGGCACAACCCTACGCGATAAGGCTAGCTTAGACGAAGCAGTGGACTACATCGGAGCGCGTTTGCGCACCGGTCCCACGGGTGTAAATACCAGCGGCTTGAGCAAATATGCCGACCAGCTCTTCAGCATTGCGGCCGAAGTGGCCACGAAGCCCGCCTTCCCTGAAGCCTCCTTCGAAAAACTGAAGAACCAGTTAATCACGGGGCTTAAGAACGAGCGCGACAACCCCGGCACGATTCGCGGGAATGTCTCACGTGCTTTGCTCTACGGAACCAACCACCCGGCGGGTGAATTGGTCACGGAAGCGACGGTGAACAATGTAGCGCTCCAAGATTGCCAAACCTTCTACAAGACCTACTGGAAACCCAACATCGCCACCTTGGTGATCGTGGGGGATATTTCGGTCGATCAGGCCCGTCAATTGGCAGAAACCCATTTTGGCCGCTGGAAAGGCAAATTCAAGAAGGAAGTTATCCATCCCGCTCCCGCCAAACAGGCGAGCACGCGCATCGTACTCGTGAACCGCGATGCTTCCGTGCAATCGAGCATTGTGGTAACCAACACGATGCAACTCACCGTGGGCCATCCCGATGTGGAAGCCATGGCGGTGATGAACCAGGTATTGGGTGCGGGCTCTGCGGGCCGTTTGTTCCAAAATCTCCGGGAAAGCAAGGCCTACACCTACGGCGCATACTCCAGTTACGGGACCAGCAAGTACACGACGTCCTTCAGTGCCGAGGCCGAAGTGCGCAATGCCGTGACGGATTCTGCCGTGGCCGAATTCCTGTATGAACTCAAGCGCATCCGAACCGAACCTATCACCGCGGACGATCTGCGCGGGGCCAAAAACAACCTGTCTGGAAGCTTCGGCCGTTCGTTGGAAAACCCTGCCACGGTGGCCCGATTTGCGAGCAATATCAAAGAATATGAGCTGCCCTCAGACTACTACAACAACTACCTGAAGCGCTTGGAAGCGGTAACCGTCGAGGATGTCCAACGGGTGGCAAACCGCTACATCGAGGAAGGCCAATTCTTGATTTTGATTGTCGGAAAGGCCCTGGATATTGCTCCTGGCCTGGAGCGCTTGGGCTTCCCCATTGAATACTACACCTTGGATGCGGAGCCCACTACGGCTCCCGTGGCGACGGTTCCAGCCGGCTTGACGGCTCAAAAAGTCATCGACGCCGCCTTGGCCGCTTTGGGAGGTCGCGAGGCCATGGAAGGCGTTCAAACCATTGACATTGCCCAAGAAGCAAGCTTGATGGGCATGACCTTGAATTTCCACTCGGTTTATGCGGCGCCCAATTACATCTTCTCCGAGCAAAAGACACCCATGGGTAGCAGCGTGAAGAAGTACAACGGCGAGAAAGTAGTAGTTCAAGCCAACGGCCAAGACATCCCTGTGGATGAAGCCACGGCCCAAGATGTCATCAATGACTCATGGTGTACAGAACTGCTTTTGAGCGGGGGAGAAGGCGGCAATGCCGTGCTCTCTGAAGCTCCGGCCACGGTCAACGATGCTCTTTGTTACGAACTAGTGGTAACCCTCGGCAGCAACGAAGTGAAGCGGTACTACGATGCAAAGACGGGCCTTTGCGTGCGTCAAAGCCAAGTGGCCCAGACACCCCAAGGCGAGCAGGTGATCAATGTGGACTTTGGCGACTACCAGATGGTGGACGGTGTGAAGCTCCCCTTCGTGACCACGGTGCCCCTGCAGCCCGGAATGAACCTCGAGGTCAAAACCACCAAGGTGGTCATCAATGCCGAGGTCGACATGAACATTTTCAACTGAGATTCGGTTTTGAAGGCGAGTTAGGTTGACCCTAGACGCCGAAACGCAGGAAACCCCGAGGCATCGCTTCGGGGTTTCTTTGTTTAGATAGCATAGTGGGAGCGGTTAACCTGTTATTTGGCTGGCCGATTCACCATCCAAACCCCTACTAAGATGGTGACCATGCCCAAGTAGTGGTTGAAAGCCAACTCCTCGCCAAACAGCAATCCCCAGCCCAGTGCCACAATGGGAATGACATAGGTGGTCGAAGCGGCAAAGAGGGGTGTCGTCATGGCAATTAATCGGTTGAATACCACCATCGAGAGACTGGTGCCGACCATGCCCAAAAAAGCGATGGCCGCGAGGCTGCTCCACATTTCGGGGCTTCCCGTGAATTGGGCAGGAAAGTCCGTGGCCCACAGAATGCCTACGGAAGGAACAGAGGCGCCCAACATGGCAAATAGGGTAATCGCTCGGGGGGATAAATGCTTCAAGCGGTCGCCAATGGTGTTGATGCTCACGCCGTAGCATGCCGCCGCCAAAACAGCGAGGAGGAGGTAGGGCCAATGTTGGCCAACACTCGAATGGTTGTCCAAGGGATTGATCAGAACCAAAGCACCTAAGAACCCGACCGCCACACCCAACGCTCGAAGTAGTTTAAGTTTTCGACCAAATACAAGCAGTCCAAAAAGCAAGGTAAACAGCGGCGTCATGGAATTCGTGATGCCCACCACCCCTGAGGGGACATGGGCTACCGCAACCGGAAAAAGCAGGTAGGGAATGGAGTTGCCCAACAAGGCAACAACCAGCAAGGATGGAATGTCGGCGCGCCGGAACTCTCGGAGGTTGGGCCAAGCAAAGCTTAGGGTCAACAGGGCAGCAAACAGAATGCGTGCTGCGCCAATTTGAACGGCCGTGAAGGCGATCAGGGCGTGCTTCATTAAAATGAACGAGGATCCCCACACCAATACAAGGGCAGTAAACATGATCCAAGGAAGGAGGGAGCGATTCATAGGGTGCCAAAGGTAGATTACCTTTGCATCCATGCCACATTCCCCGACGACGAAATGGACGGCCGTATTGCGCCGGTTATTGCAAGCCTCGATTATCCTGACCCTATTGGTGATTTTGGCGGGGTCTGTGGTCCGAATGACCGGCAGTGGCATGGGTTGCCCGGATTGGCCCACGTGCTTTGGTCTGATCATCCCTCCAACTCAAGAGGCGCAAGTCACTTGGAGTCCTAAAACGTTCTATGGCCAGGGCCAAATGATCGTCCGAAATGACACCTTGTGGATGGCCCAAGAGGCTTTCACGAGCGGACAGTCTTACGACCGAGCACATTGGGCCGCGTACACCCGGCACGACTATGCCGTTTTCAACCCGGTGCACACCTGGATTGAATACATCAATCGCTTGCTCGGGGCATTGTTGGGATTTCCCGTTCTCTTGGCGACAGGTTGGACCTTGTTTCGCAGCAAATCCCACCCCAAATGGGCGTTGACCATGGTGGCCGCATTGCTCGTCTTGGGGTTTGAGGCTTGGCTCGGAAAAGTCGTGGTCGATGGCAACCTGATTCCCCATCAAATCACCTACCATATGGCGGGTGCCTTTGCGCTTCTGGGATTACTCACTGCCGTGTACCGGAGCGTTTCGTCCGAATGGGAACTTCATGCACTCCGCGCGGAACGTGAGGTAGAGGGTCTGGAGGCAGACCGCCGGGCGGCCTACCCCTTGTTTATGGGATTGATTGCCCTCTTGAGCGTTCAAATTATCCTTGGTACGCAGGTGCGAGAAGAGGTGGATGCGCTTGTGAAAGCATTCGGTCTTTATGCGGATCGTAGCGATTGGGTGGCACAACTTCCCGTGGGATTGCTGGTTCACCGAAGCTTCAGCCTCTTGATTTTGGCTCTGTCCTATTACCTCTACCGCAAAACGGCGGGATTGGGTGGACTCAAGGTTCGTGCGGCCTTCGTCTTGTATGCTCTGTTGGCCGAAACCGCTTTGGGTGCAGCCATGTATTATTTTGCCATTCCACGTATTCTTCAACCGGTGCATCTGCTCCTAAGTGCGGTGTCGTGGTTCCTCTTGGTGGATGGCGCGTTCAAGGCATGGTTGATGCTGAGAAAAGGCTAGGTGGCCAGGTGACTGGCTAGGGAAAGCATCAGAAAACTTCAGCGCGCCGCGAAGGTCCACCAACGCGAGCCTCCATGAAAGAGATGAAACGTTTAGGCAACAAGGCCCTCAGCGCCTCGCCATAGCCTACCATCTATACAGCCTTTCGGAAGCCCCTCAATCCTTTGACCCTTTTACCCGGGAAGCATTGTGCATGTCCCCGTCTGATTGGGAGTCATGCGAATCCGGGAAGGACGAAGGGGTCTTGACCTCCCCCCACTCGAGGGATTCGAGGAACCGTATCACTTCGGCCTCAAAAAAGGCGTTCACCGGAGCGAGGGAGTCCGCATTGGGTTCCGCATAAACATAGGCGGCCCCGCGGATAAAGTGCTGGGTGCTGTCCGTGGCAAAAAACTGCACCGCCGAGGCGGCATTGCCTTGTAGCTGAAACATCACCGCGTACACACGGCTCTCCGGATTGATATACAATTTTTGGGCGATGCCGTCCGCCACGACCGAGTGCTTGAAAGCGAGTTTGTGCGCATCGTCGATGAGCTCGGCCAATTGACCATCCACCGCTTTGTACGTCAGCTGAAGGCGCCCGCGGCACCATGGGTATACAATATCTCCCCAGCCAGTTTCGGGACGCCCTTCCCAGGAGGCCGAGCCATGGACGGAAAAGTCATACGGTAAGGAGTTCGGCGCGGCCAATTCATGGAGGGAGACGGGAGACAGATCGGGGGGGGCTATGCGCAAGTATCCGGGGCGGCGTGGGAGTTCTGGGCTGCTTGGCCAGATCCAAACAGTCAGAATGGCCACTCCCAAGAGGACGCTCAGCCCAATGAGCCAAGTGCGTTTATTCGCCATCTCGGTCGATTTTGACCTTCACCCGGACAATGCGACGGCGATCAGCTGCTTCGACAGTCCAATGCACAGGGCCGGTTTGTAGGGATTCCCCTTTGAGCGGCATGCGCCCCAATTGCTCCAAAATCAGTCCAGCGACCGTATCGGCCTCCCCACGGTAAGAATCCAAGATATCCGGGTCCAGGTCCACTGCGCGAAAAAGGTCCGAAAGTTGTGCACGCGCTTCAAACACAAAAGTGTCTTCGTCCAATTGCGAGTAAAGTTGCTCTTCGGTGTCAAACTCATCACGGATTTCACCAACAATTTCCTCCATGACATCCTCTAAGGTGACCAATCCGGAAATCCCACCGAACTCATCTACTACGAGGGCCATGTGCATTTTTTTCTCTCGGAAGTCCCCCAGGAGGTCGTCAATTTTCATGCTCTCCGTCACAAAAAAGGCAGGTCGTACGAGGCTTGCCCAGGGGTAATCCTCCGGGGCATCAAGGTGTTTGAGCAAATCTTTGGCATGCAAGACTCCGACAATGGTGTCCAAATTTTCTTGAAAAATGGGTACGCGTGAGTAGCCATTCTCTGAGACGGCGTCCAAAACCTCAGGCAGAACTTTTCCAGCCTCTAAGGCAAACACATCTTGGCGAGGGGTCATGATCTGCTTGACCGAGGTTGTGCCAAACCGCACAATCTCCCGCAAGAGGCGCTGTTGCTCCGGGGTTGTGGCGTCGTCGGCGGTCAAATCGAGGGCATCCTCCAATTCCTCGACGGTGAGGGATTTATTCTTGCTACTGCGTTCAATAAACCGGCTGGACCCTACAAGCGCCCGGCTAATGGGTTCGAGGACCTTCATGCTCCCCTGAATAAAGGGGGCTACCGTCTTGGCCCAAGAAACCCCATGGCTCGCGGCGTAGGTTTTTGGAATCACCTCGCCAAAAATGAGGAGCAAAGCCGTGACCAGTATGGTTTGAATCCCCACCGCCAACCAAGGATGTTCGGTAAAGTTGAAAATCAAGCTGGTCACCCACGTGGACAAGAGGATCAGGGCGAGGTTGAACAAGTTATTGAGCACTAACAGCGAGGCGAGCAGCTTTTCAGGATGCTTCAGAATATCGAGAACGCGTTCGGCGCCCGGGGATTTTTCGTCGTGTAGCCTTGCCTTGTCATTGGGGGTCAAGGAAAAGTAGGCCACTTCGGATGCGGACGCCACGGCAGAGCCCACCAAGAGCAATCCCATGACGGCTAAAGGCGCAAAGGCCTCCGTCGAAAAAGGTTGAAATAAGTCGGGGAGAAGGGTCGGGTCAGGGTCCAAGGAGGAGAGTTTGGTTCACACGAGGGAGTTAAAACGGGAAGTCGTCATCTCCCTGGTCCACATGGCTGTCCGACCCATAATCGCTGTCTTCGTCCGCATGGCGGTAGGCCGCCCTGGGGGTGCCTGCGGCCGCGCCTTCATCGCGGCTAGAGCGCATCGGGTTAGGTCCCAGCATGGTCATAGAATCCGCTGCAATTTCAATGTTGTAGCGCGTTTGGTTGTGGTCATCGGTCCATTGACGTGAGCGAATTTTGCCTTCAATGAAGACCTTGTCGCCCTTTTTCAAGTAGCGTTCGCAAACCTCACCCAAGCGCGGTGAACGGACCACAATGGTGTGCCATTCGGTGTTTTCGCGTCGGTTGCCCTCGCGATCCGTGTAGTTTTCGGTCGTGGCGATAGGGAAGCGTACAAGCATCCCTCCGTTGTCAAAGTTGCGGACTTCGGGATCCTTGCCCAAGTTGCCAATCAACATGACTTTATTTAAAGTACCTGCCATTTGTATGAAGAGTAAAAATCAAAAGTAGTTTTTTTCCTCAAACCACCATCGAATTGGTACCGGGAGCCCCAGTTTTTTGACTTCTTCGAGGGTAAACCAGGTCCAGGAAACCTCTAATGGGTCAAAATCACCCTTTATACCATGAAAATCTAGGGTGAGACTTCGGTGCGACAGCAGATGTTTGGTCTGTAGATCAGGTTGGCTCTGGAGATAGGGAGGCAGCTCGGTTGGGAAGCACCAGAGGTCCGACCAGATGCCTGAAGAAGGACGCCGCACTAGTCCAAATTTGCCTTTCCATTGCGGCACATAGAGGGTCCAAGACTCGGCCTGAGGGCGTTTTTTCGCGGCTTTGATCGGAAAGGAATCCATGCTGCCTCGAAGGTGCGCTTCACAGCCCGGTTGGAGTGGGCAATGACCGCACTGGGGCCGGGTTGGGGTGCAAATGCGGGACCCCAAATCCATGATGGCTTGATTGCTGTCTCCAGGGCGCTCAGGGTCAAGCAGAGGGGTGGCAAGGGATTCGATGTGGTGTACGGTCCGACGCTGGTCAATTCGGTCAGCCACCGCAAAATAGCGGCTATACACCCGAAGGGCGTTCCCATCGAGTGCCGGGATGACTTCCTGAAACGCCATGGAAGCGATGGCCGCCGCCGTGTATGGACCTACTCCAGGAAGGGCTAAAAGACCATCTCGGGTCCGAGGAAATGCGCCGTGTGCCGCGACCACTTTGGCAGCGGCATGTAGGTTTCGCGCCCGACTGTAGTACCCTAACCCTGCCCAAAGCGCCATGATGTGGTCGGTGGGCGCTGCAGCGAGGGACTCGACCGTTGGAAAGGCATCCATAAATCGCTCCCAGTATGGAAGCCCTTGATCCACGCGAGTTTGTTGCAAAATGATTTCACTCAACCAAATGGCATACGGATTGCTATGATTCCGCCAAGGCAGGGGTCTGCGATGGTTGTCAAACCACTCTATTAGAGCAACTTTCCCATGGAAATCGGATATTGTTGTTTCGGCCACTATTCGCTAACTTTGCGCCCGCTAAATTAACCCCATTCTTTCCGGGGACATACACTGGAAGGAACACGTATAAAACGCAATTACCATGACAAAAGCGGACATCGTCACGCGAATCTCTGACCGAACTGGTCTGGAAAAATCGGATGTATTAGCCGTCGTAGAGGGCTTCATGCGCGAAGTAAAGTCGAGCATGGAATCCGGCGAAAATGTTTACCTCCGTGGCTTTGGCAGCTTCGTGCTGAAAAAGCGTGCTGAGAAAACGGGTCGCAACATTTCCAAGAACACCACACTCATCATCCCTGCTCACTACATCCCTTCCTTCAAACCAGCAAAGACATTTGCAGAAGAGGTCAAGAGCAACGTTGAGGTAACTGAATAAGACGCAGCGTAGGTATGAAGCGTGCATGGGTATATGCGATTTCGGCGGTGGTTGTGGTGACCACCGTGGTGATGCTTTTGCCCCATGCGCCCAGTACGCCCGAAGCGGAGATTACTGAGACGTCTACCCTAAGTGCTCTGGATCAAAAAGTCCAGGAGGCTTTGGCTATCATTGAATCCCAAGATGGGAACCCGATGCAAGCGATTTTCTTACTGCGCGAAGTCGTAGAAGAAGACCCCCGACACCGGGATGCCCAATACACCTTGGGTCAATTTTCAATGATGTCAGGCCAGTTTGACAAGGCGGTAGAGCGTTTCGAAATCGTGTTGCAAATCCAACCGGATGATGCACCCGCGGCGATAGGACTGGCCCAAGCTCAAAACAATTTGGGCGACACAGAAGGGGCTATTCAAGGTGTCCAAGCGTTTTTAGTCAAATACCCCAACACACCCGATGCCTCCAACTTGCAGACCCTCTTAGCGGATTTGCAGGCGGGAACGACGGAGGCGAAAGAACTTCAATGATTGTTTCATTTTAATCGACAGCATTATGCCTAGCGGTAAGAAAAGAAAGCGCCATAAGATGGCCACACACAAGCGGAAGAAGCGTTTGCGCAAAAACCGTCACAAAAAGAAATAAGTAGCGGCAAGTCATGCGTACCGAACTTATCATTCAAGCGAATGAGTCGGACGCAGTCATTGCCCTTCTTAAGGACGGCCGTTTAACGGAACTAGTACAGGAAGATGCGAAACAGCAATTTTCTGTCGGGGATGTGTACCTGGGACAAGTGCGAAAACTCGCACCTAGTCTCAATGCGGCGTTTGTGGATGTAGGATACGAGAAAGACGCATTCCTACACTACCACGATTTAGGTCCTCAAATTTCCTCGTGGCAATCCTTCAACAAGAAGGTTCACCTCGGTAAACAACCTGCGAACATCGCAGATTTTGCCATGGAGCCCCTCATCGAAAAAGATGGGGCGATGGAGAACCTTCTAAAACAAGGGGATCAGATTCTGGTCCAAGTGGTGAAGGAGCCCATCTCGACGAAAGGCCCTCGGGTTACGTCTGAAATATCCATTGCGGGACGGTTCATCGTTTTGGTGCCGTTTACCAGCCGCATTTCAGTATCTCAGAAAATTCGAGAGCGGAAAGAGAAGGAACGACTGCGCAAGCTCGTTCAATCGATTCGCCCTGACGGCTTTGGTGTGATTGTTCGCACCGTAGCCCAAGGGGTCTCCACGGAAGAATTGACCGCCGATTTGGCGGACTTGATGTCCAAGTGGAAAACATTGCACCGCAATTTGCGGAATGCCAAGCCACGCAAATGTGTGCTGCGCGAAATGGATCGGGCTTCGGCCTACCTCCGCGACGTCTTCAATGACAGCTTTGACCAAATTGTGGTGGACGACGAGTCCCTTCACCAGGAGATCAAAGAATACGTGGAATCCATTGCGCCTGAGCGGGCCGAGATTGTCAAGCATCACAGCTCGTCGGTCCCAATTTTCCAGCACTTTGGCGTCGACCGCCAGTTGAAATCAGCCTTTGGGCGGACCGTTAACATGGGCAAAGGCACCTACCTCATTATTGAACACACGGAAGCCATGCACGTCATCGACGTCAATAGCGGCAACCGGAGCAACAAAGGGGAAAGTCAGGAAGACAATGCGTTGGCCGTCAATATGATGGCAGCCGAGGAGATTGGCCGACAGTTGCGTTTGCGCGACATGGGCGGCATTATCTGCATCGACTTCATCGATTTGCACAAAGGCGAGCACCGAAAGCTGCTCTTTGAAAAAATGAATGAAGTCATGGAGGGCGACCGCGCTCGCCATAAAATTCTTCCTCCGTCCAAGTTTGGCATCGTGGAGATTACCCGTCAGCGGGTACGTCCGGCACGCCGCTTGGAGACCAAAGAGGAGAATCCGGACAACTTGGTCGAGGCACCCATCACCATGATTGATGCCCTAGAGCAAAAGTTTGATCAGATTGTGGCCAAGATGCGCCAGAAGAAGGACAAGGGAACGATATTCTTGCATGTTCACCCCTTCATTCACGCCTATTTGACCAAAGGTTTCTGGTGGAAAGCGCGCTACAAGCAGTGGTCACGCCTTTATGGACACCCCCTGAAAGTAGTAGAACGCGATGCCTTCAAAATGTTGGAGTATCGCTTTGCCGACGATCAAAACAAGAAACTCGGTTAAGATTCGATTTTACCCATTTCTACGCAGGCGGCCCATGGCCGCCTGCGCTATTTTAGCCGCATGGCTCCATTCAAACGCGAAAAGATCCACGACTTGGACACGGCTCGCCTCCAGGTGCGCAAATATTGCGCTTACCAGGATCGTTGCCAGTCCGAAGTGGAGCAGCGCCTTCGCGACATGGGCTTGCAGGTGGCTGCGGCGGAAACACTCCTTGGTGAACTGATTGAAGAGGGATTTCTATCCGAGGAGCGCTTTGCTCGGGCCTATGCGCGAGGCAAACACCGGGCAAAAGGATGGGGCCGAGTGAAAATCATCCAAGGTTTGAAAGCCAAACGTGTCCCGGAAGCATGCATACGTCTTGGGCTCTCGGAAATTCCTGAAGAAGAATACCGCAAGAGTCTTCACAGTTTGCTTACCAAATCCTGGCCCTGGCCTGACCGGGCAGCCGCTTATGCGGCGAGCCAAGCGGCACAACGCCGGGGCTTCACGTGGGATGAAATACAAGAGGCTCAAAGGGCCCTTGAGGCCGAGGGGGAATGAACCGGTAACGGGTTCGTCTGCGCGTTTTGTCTTGGTGAAGAAGTGGTCGGTGCGGTGCGGGTTGCACGTAGCACATCAGGATGGGTTCTGTTTTATCACGCCCCAAGCGTCTTCTAAAGCATCCCCCCAAATTCCTGCCCCATAGGATGACGCAAGGCCCGTTTTATCCGGCAAAACTCCGCAAGGCCGATTTCAGCTGATCGATGTGGGCGGCTTGGATGTCTAGATGGGTGACGATGCGAAGCCACTCCCGGTCCATCGCAATGATGCGGATGCCCAGGTTCGCCAGGTGCTGCTGAAGCGCTGGGGCGCCGCCCGCGGCTTCAATCCGAAAGAGGACCATGTTGGTATGGCAAGGTTTACGCTCCACGACATAGGGCAGGCTCTCCAGGCAGGCATCGATGTCCGCGGCCTTTTCATGGTCTTCGGCTAAGCGGTCGACGTGGTGGTCCAGGGCATAGAGCCCGGCAGCAGCGAGGTAGCCGGCTTGGCGCATGCCTCCGCCAAAGCGCTTGCGGATGCGTTTGGCCTGAGCGATAAAATCTTTTGGTCCGAGTAGCAGGGAACCCACGGGGGCACCCAAGCCCTTGCTCAAGCAAATGGAGATGGAGTCAAAAAAGGCATAGTCTGCCATGGATTCGCCCTCGCGGACCAAGGCATTGAATACCCGGGCTCCATCCAAATGGTATGCGAGCTGATGGGCTTTAGCCGCGGCATGCAGATCGCGCAGCAAGGGGAGACCCAGGCTGGTTCCGCCTCCCTTGTTCGCGGTATTTTCAACCACCAGCAAGGATGTGGGCGCAGCATGGACATCCATATTCGGCTGAACCAAACGGTGGACGTCTTCTGGGAAGAGCCGGCCATAGGCATCGCCGCCTGTTCGGACTTGCACGCCCGAATTGAACGCGACACCGCCGCCTTCGTAGTTGTAAATATGCGCCAGAGGAGAGCAGATCACCTCGTCTCCGGGGCGGCAGTGCACGTTGATGGCGATTTGGTTGGTCATGGTCCCGGAGGGGCAGAAGAGGCCTGCCTCTTGACCAAAGCGTTCGGCGGCACTGGATTCCAGCGCTTTAACCGTCGGGTCATCGCCCAGGACGTCGTCGCCCACGGGGGCCGCATGCATGGCAGCCAGCATGCCCGGAGTGGGACGGGTCACCGTGTCAGAGCGAAAATCTGCATCATTCAAAAACATGGTGACAAGGTACTCACCGCCGTACTTTTGCACTCATGGTTTCCACGGAACAAGTCAAGGATTTTCACGAGCGCCTCAAAGGCCTCAAAAGCTACGTACGCCTCAATGAGAAGCGCATCCAACTCGTCAACGAAGAGGAGCGCACCGTCGACCCCACTTTTTGGGAAGATTCCAAGAAGGCGGAGCAGGTCATGAAGAAAATTCGGGAACTGAAGTACTGGATTCAGGGCTACGAAGCCGTGGAAGCCATGCTCGGGGAAGTAGAATTATCCATTGAGTTTTACCGCGAAGGCGAACTCTCCGAAGCGGAAGTGGATGAGGCAGCGGCGAAGCTCGAGGAAGAGCTGAGCACGATGGAATTCCGGAATATGCTTTCGGGCGAGGAAGACAAAATGTCTGCGGTGCTCCAAATTACAGCGGGGGCCGGTGGAACCGAGTCCTGTGACTGGGCCGGTATCCTCATGCGAATGTACCTCCGCTGGGCAGAGCGCAACGGCCACAAAGTCCGCGAATTGAATTTCCAAGAGGGCGACGTGGCGGGAGTCAAAACGGTCACGCTCGAGATTGAAGGCGACTACGTCTTTGGTTACCTCAAGGGAGAGAACGGGGTGCACCGTTTGGTCCGTATTAGTCCCTTTGATAGCAACGCACGCCGCCACACATCCTTTGTGAGTGTGTATGTCTTCCCCTTGGTGGATGATACCATCGACATTCAGGTCAACTTGGCCGAAATTGACTGGGACACTTTCCGTTCCAGTGGAGCCGGAGGCCAAAACGTCAACAAAGTCGAAACTGGGGTCCGTCTGAAGCACCGTCCGACTGGGATTGTGATCGAAAACACCGAAACACGCTCTCAGCTCCAAAACAAAGAAAAAGCCATCCAATTGCTGAAGTCTCGCCTCTATGAGATGGAGATTGAAGCCCGCAACGCCAAGCGTTCCGAAATCGAGGCCGGCAAGAAGAAAATCGAATGGGGGTCACAAATCCGCAACTATGTCTTGCATCCTTACAAGCTGGTAAAAGACGTTCGCACGGGGGTCGAGACCACCGATCCAGATAGCGTTCTGGACGGAGATTTGGATGCTTTCTTGAAGGCCTTCCTCATGGCCGACGGCTCCGCCGCGGTAGAGGACATGGATTTGGATTAACCACCACGGGCCAAACGGCCTTCCCTTCACCTTGACATCCTCCGTATCTTCGGGATCGCATGCGATCCCGGATTCTCTGGATATTCCTTCTGTTGAGCTTTTTCGCTCAGGCACAGCCGACTGAAATCAGCCGGCCAACGGTCGGCTTTGTGCCCAATCAGGGACAATGGCCCGCAGAGGTGCTCGCCCAGCTTCCTACGGAAACGGCGCGCATATGGATCCTACAAGATGGGTTGAGATTCACGTTGCGCGGGCCCTCTGAAGAGGATAGTTCGGATTTATTTGTCTTCACAGAGCACTTCCAAGGGGCACAATCGGGTCGCTTTACAGGACTCGGCGGACTGCCGGGTCATCTTTCTTATTTCTTTCCCTCGGGATCGGCAGCGATGGTTCCACATTTTGCTTCAGCCGCCATCGACGGGCTTTATCCGGGGGTTACGCTTGAACTCGAATTGAGCCCCGATGGATTTCTCAAAACCACCTGGGTAGGTGAATCACCCGAAGACCTTCGGGCCGTGGCATCGCAGTTTGAGGGGGTGGAGCATGGCGAGGCCCAGGGTCGCATCCTGCGATTTGCGTACCCAGCAGGGGTCCTTGAAATTGATTTGCCTGATGCACAGGGCTCCCGAGGATCCGTACCTGCACAATGGCGGAGAAATGCAAGCACTTGGACGCCGGTGGCTCGGAGTGCAGATCGAATCGATCCCGTTTACCGTTTCTCTACTTTTTCAGGATCCGTTTCGGACAACTTTGGCTACACCGCCACCTATGACTTGCAAGGACGCACGTGGATTGGGGGTATTGCTTTTGGGGCGCAGTTCCCGGTGGTGAATGGGGTGCAATCTAGTTATGCAGGGGGTGGTACGGATGTAGCGCTCATGCTTTTCAGCCCAGACGGTACTTCCCTGCTATGTGGCACGTACTTCGGCGGAGGCAATCGGGAGCAACCTCATTCCATGATGGTAGGGCCCAATGGGGATTTGGTGGTCATGGGTGTGACGGGCTCGAGCAACTTACCCCATCCTGTGAATAGCTACGATACGACGTTTTCGGGGGCGACGTCCATCAACGGAGGCGGGCAGACCTTTAATCAAGGCTCGGATATCTATGTTTTGCGGTTGGATTCCACGGGTAGTTTGCTGCAAGGCATGACCTATCTCGGGGGGTCTGGGAATGATGGCATCAATGCAAACATGGCCATGAATTACGGCGATCAAGCCCGTGGGGAGGTTTTAGTCGCCTCGGACGGGATTTACATTGCTTCCTCGACGTTGTCCACCAATTTCCCGATTACTCTGGCTGGGCATAATGGCATGCAGGATGGGATAGTGGCAAAACTTAGTCCAGGTTTAGACAATTTGATTTGGTCCTCGTATTATGGCGGGTCCAGTGCAGACGGCATATTTGGGGCCGCCCTCCATGAGCATCAGGGTCAGCTGAAGCTCTTTACGGTCGGAGCGACTTTGTCGGATAGCTTAGGTTCAAGCACCAGCCACCAACCCTTACGGCAAGGTTTGGGTGACGCCTGGGTACAGCGCATCAACGCCACCACAGGCCTCTTGGAAAGGACGACCTATTTGGGCACAACAGGTCCTGATTTGGGCTATTTGATTGCGCAAAACCCGGAGGGCGCCTACAAGGCCGTGGGCGACAGCTCGGCCATCGCCATTGTGGGCAACACCAAAGGAATTCTGACGACTACGCCTGGCCTTTGGGGGCAGGCCATGGCCTCTCAGTATATGGCATGGTTAGGGTATGACCTCGATACGTTATACCGCTTGCAAACATTTGGATCGGGAACGACGTCCTCCATAAACTGTTCTCCGACCGCTTTTATGATGGATGGATGTGGATCCTTGTACTTCTCAGGTTGGGGCGGATTGGCCAATAATGGGGGCAATACCCAGAATCTTTTCACCACGCCCAACGCCTACCAGAGCACCACGGATGGCAGCGACTTTTATTTCTTAGTGCTGAACCGTAAAGGGGCTCCGTTATATGCCAGCTATTTTGGCGGGGCTCCTTCGTATGAGCATGTCGATGGAGGAACATCGCGCTTTGACCCGGAAGGGGTGATTCACCAAGCGATCTGCGCGGGATGCGGCGGGAATAGCGCCTTGCCGGTTTTTCCCCATAATGCCTATTCTCTCACCAATAATGCCGGCAATTGCAATATGGCCGCGGTCCAAATTGCCTTTGCTCTGCAATCGGCGGACGTGGATTTGAACCTCGCAGCGGACACTCTGTGCGCAGGGAATCAAGCCTTCTTATCGGGAACCTTGGGCTTGGCCGATTCGGTCTACATCGATTGGGGAGATGGAAGTATTGTGGGCGGAAACATGCAGCCCCCATACAACCACACCTATGGACTGGCTGGGCCCTTTGTAATTACCGTGGAAGCCTATGACACCGTCTGTGCGACCCAAGCAAGTCAGCAGATTTCCATATTTATCTCTACGCCTGATCCGCCTAAAGCGGCGATGAATCTTGTGTATGATCGGTGCGACACCGCGCTGCATGTGGAACTGCATCCCACAGATTCATTGGTTAGCCAGGCCCTTTTGGTTCTCTGGGGAGATGGAAACAGCCATTATGAAAGGATGCAGTGTCCTTTAATTCATGATTATCGAGGAATATATGGTCCAATCACGATCACCTTGATTGCCCTGGATACCCTCTGTGGCGCGGCGGATACCGCCTATTACGTGGTGACATTTCGTCCTCCTTTGGGCGAAATCAATGGAGAAGTCCTGGTCAATCCCTGTGGAAATGAGCCGCTCATGTATGGGGAGGCCTATGCCAATTATGCTACCCAAATATTATGGTATCCCGCGGGATTTTCCTCCCCGCCTCTTCGAGGTAGGGAGCGCTTTTGGACCGTAGGAGGCCCTGGAGAATATACGGTGGCGGTGGTGGCATGGGACAGTCTTTGCGATCGCCGAGATACGGTGTTTTGGACCTATGAAGTGCTCCCTATAGATGATCCGGATGCCATTCAGTTCCCCAATATGTTTAGCCCCAACACCGATGGGATCAACGATGCGTTCCGCTTGAGCGAATCCGGGGCCCAAGCCCTCTCAGACCTGGCGCTCACGGTGTATGACCGTTGGGGCCAAAAAGTCTTTGCGACGACCGATCCGGCCTTCGCCTGGGATGGCCGATTCCGAAATCGTCCCTTGCTCGACGGGGTGTATTTTTACGTCGCCCAATGGACAACGAGCTGTGGAATCTCTGGAGAGGCCCACGGAGCTGTCACCCTCAATAAAACCCTACCCTAATCATCCTCGCATGACCGCCCTAGTATACCACAATCCCCGCTGCGGAAAGAGCCGTGAATCCATCGAATGGTTGGCGGCGAAAAACATCCCCTATGAAGTTGTTCGGTACATGGATGAACCCTTGACGTACGCAGAATTGGATGACCTCTTGCAGCGTATGGATATGGATCCTAAGGACCTTGTCCGCACCCAGGAGGCCGAATGGAAGGAGCACTTTGCCGACAGCGAACTGGAGGACGAGGAAGTGATTTATGCCATGATTGAGTACCCCAAACTCATGCAGCGCCCCATTGTAGCCATCGGAGACAAAGCCGTTGTGGCGCGTCCCGCGGAGCGGATTGCGGAAATTTTGGGCTAGGAAGGCTCGCGCTTTGCGCTGAAGCTAGAGGTCCGTCAGCACATATCTTCCGGACGTACCCACGCATCGAACTCTTCGTTGGTCACGTAGCCCAATTTCAGCGCTGCTTCACGGAGGGTGCTGCCTTCGGCGTGGGCGGTCTTGGCGATTTTGGCCGCTTTGTCGTAGCCAATGTGGGGATTGAGCGCCGTGACGAGCATGAGGCTGTTTTCCAAGTGCTTTTGGATCACGGGGCGGTTGGCTTGAATGCCTACGGCACACTTATCTGCAAAACTGACGCAAGCGTCCCCAATGAGTCGGGCGCTCTGGAGTACGTTGGCAGCGATCACGGGCTTGAACACGTTGAGTTCAAAATGGCCCGTTGCACCACCGATGCTCACCGCAACGTCATTGCCCATGACTTGGGCGGCGACCATGGTGAGGGCTTCCGGCTGGGTGGGGTTCACTTTGCCGGGCATGATGGAGGAGCCGGGTTCGTTGTCGGGAATGACGATTTCACCAATGCCGGAGCGGGGGCCGCTGCTGAGCATGCGAATGTCGTTGCCGATTTTCATGAGCGATACTGCCACGCGCTTGAGGGCGCCGGAGAGCTCGACCATGGCATCGTGGGCGGCGAGAGCTTCAAACTTATTGGGGGCCGTTACGAAGGGTTGCCCGGTAAGTTCCGCGATTTTGGAAGCCACACGCTCCGAGTAGCCTGCAGGCGTGTTGAGACCGGTGCCCACAGCAGTTCCCCCGAGGGCGAGTTCCGCGACCATGCCCAACGCATTTTCGATGGCGCGGAGGCCGTTGTCGAGTTGCTGGACATATCCGGAGAATTCCTGACCCAAGGTGAGGGGGGTGGCGTCCATGAAGTGCGTTCGGCCCGTTTTGACGATGTCATGAAACGCCTCACTTTTCGCCGCAAGTACAGAGCGCAAATGCTTCAAGCCGGGTAGCGTCACTTGGACGACCTGGAGGTAGGCCGCAATGTGCATCGCCGTGGGAAAGGTGTCGTTGGAGGACTGGGACTTGTTGACGTCGTCGTTGGGGTGAAGGACCTTGTTGGCGTCGGTCAGCGCACCACCTTGCAAGACATGGCCGCGGTAGGCAATCACCTCGTTGCAGTTCATGTTGCTTTGTGTGCCCGAGCCCGTCTGCCAAATAACCAAGGGGAATTGCTCGTCCAGCTGGCCGGCGATGATTTCGTCGCAAACTTGGGCGATGAGCTGGGCTTTTTCAGAGGATAGGACGCCGAGATCAGCATTGGTCAACGCCGCAGCCTTTTTCAAGTAGCCAAAAGCGTGGATGATTTCCTTGGGCATGCTGCCTTCGGGACCAATCTTAAAATTGTTGCGGGAGCGCTCGGTTTGGGCCCCCCAGTAGACGTTAGCGGGGACATGGACTTCGCCCATGGTGTCCCGTTCAATGCGTGTGCTCATAATTACAAAGGTAGTATTCCGGGGGTGCTTGCTATGCCCATTTGGAATGTATCTTTGTCACAAATTCAAACGCTCAACCATGAAATTCATCGGATTCCTCCTCGCCCTATTGATCATCCTCACAGGATTCAGCATGCTCCTATTCTTGGGCTTGTTTGTCGGCTATTGGTTGACCCTCGTGGGTTTGGAGCGCGTAGCGCCCAAGTTCGTCTACAAGTGGATTGGCCACGAAGAATAATTCGACAGAACGCCTTTGATCGGGATGTACCCCGTCTAGATACCAAAAAAACCGCGCTGAAAGGCGCGGTTTTTTTATACGGTAAGGTTCCCTTGGTGCGCTTTACACGTGCTTGTCGCCCAACTTGACTTTGACATCGTTGACGTACTGCTTGATATCTTGTTCCTTGTCGCGGGGGCAGATGAGCAGTCGGTCTTCCGATTGAATCACGATAAAGTCTTCTAAGCCATCAATGACCGCTACCACATGGTTGGGCACGGAAAAAATGTTGTTGTGGCTATTGTAGGCCAGGACATTGGGCCGAACGCCGGTGTTGCCGTCTGAATCTGGCACGCGTTGATCGTGCACCGCGCCCCAAGATCCCAAGTCGCTCCACCCAAATTCGGCGGGAAGCACATAGACTTGGTTGGCCTTTTCAAGAATCCCATAGTCGATGGATTCATTCGGACACTGCGAATACATGCTTTCAATAAAGGCCGCTTCGCTGGCGCTATTCAAACTCTCCCATCCCGCATCAAAGGCGCTGTAAACTTCGGGCATGTAGCGTTCGAAGGCGCTGAGAATGGCGTTGGCATTCCAAATAAAAATACCCGCGTTCCAGAGAAACTCCCCGGTGGCCAGGAAGGACTCGGCTAGTTCCCGGTTGGGTTTTTCAGTAAACGTTTTGACCGGCTTGATTTCGGCACCCAGATCGGTGTCTTCGTTCCTAAACTGGATATAGCCATAGCCTGTTTCAGGGCGGTGAGGGGTCATGCCCAATGTCAAAAGGACATTGTGGGCTTGGGTCGCCGCCAAACCGACGCGGAGGATGCGTTCAAATTCTTCCTCTTTTGTCACTAAGTGGTCGGCAGGGGTGATCACAAAATTCGCCAAGGGATCCCGCTTCTTCAATTTGAAGGCGGCATACGCCACACAGGGGGCCGTGTTGCGTCGCGAAGGCTCGGCAATGATTTGGGCGCGGTCCATGGCGGGAATTTGGGCCAAACATTGGTCCGCATAATCGGCATGGGTGACGATGTAAATGTGGTCGGCCGGAACTACGCGGGCCATGCGTCGGAACGTTTGCTGCAGCAGACTTTCGCCTGTGCCCAAAATGTCCAAAAATTGCTTGGGTTGCTGGGAGGTACTGGTGGGCCAAAAGCGGCTTCCGACCCCTCCAGCCATGATGACGGCATACGTATGTTCCATGACGGGGATGGAGTTTAGAGGACAAAGGTAAAAAATGCAGGAGGGTCGTACCTTCGCGCTTTGGAATTTTGAGATGAAAAACATCGTATTATTTGGCCCTCCCGGGGCAGGCAAAGGAACACAGAGCACCTTCTTGGTGGAAAAATTTGGTTTCGTACACCTCAGCACGGGGGATATCTTCCGTTTTAACATCAAAAACGCCACGGAATTGGGCACGTTGGCCAAGTCCTACATGGACCAAGGCAAGCTCGTTCCCGATGCGGTGACCATTGACATGCTCCAGGCCGAATGGAGCAAGTACCCCGATGCCGTCGGATTCTTGTTTGACGGTTTCCCCCGAACCCAAGCCCAGGCGGAGGCACTAGATGCCATTCTCGCCGAAGCCGGCCAGCAGATTTCGGCCATGATAGGCTTGGAAGTGCCGGATGAAGAATTGATGGCGCGCTTGCTCGAGCGCGGCAAGACTTCCGGCCGACCCGACGACGCCAACCCTGAGGTGATCGCCCAACGCGTGGCCGTCTACCACCGAGAAACGGCTCCCGTCCAGGGCTATTACGAAGCCCAAGGAAAATACAAAGGCATTTCCGGCGTTGGAAGCATTTCTGACATCGCCGCCGCCTTGGAACAAACCCTACACGCCCTTTAAGCGCCCCCCTATGGCCGATACCAATTTCATTGACTACGTCAAGATCTTCTGTGCCTCAGGCAAAGGAGGGGCGGGCAGTGCCCACTTCTACCGTGCCCGCGGAATTCCCAAAGGAGGTCCAGACGGAGGCGATGGCGGCCGTGGCGGCCACATCATTCTCGAAGGGAATAACCAAAGTTGGACCCTCCTTCACCTGAAGTACCGCAAGCACATCAAGGCGGTCATGGGCGGTGGTGGGAGCCGAAACGACCGGCATGGGGCCGATGGCGAAGACATCGTCCTGCAAGTCCCCTTGGGAACCATTGCCAAGGATGCCGAAACCGGTGAGCAGAAATGCGAAATCACCGAACACGGACAGCGTGTCATCCTCCTACCTGGCGGACGGGGCGGATTGGGCAACACCCATTTCAAAAGCGCCACCAACCAAGCACCTCACTTCGCCCAACCAGGCGAGGAAGGGCAAGAGGGATGGTTCATTCTCGAGCTGAAGGTCCTGGCCGACGTCGGACTAGTCGGTTTCCCCAATGCAGGAAAATCGACGTTGCTTTCCGTCGTGTCGGCCGCCAAGCCCGAAATTGCCGACTACCCCTTCACAACCTTGGTGCCCAATTTGGGCGTTGTGGAATACCGTGGATACAATTCCTTCATCATCGCGGACATCCCCGGTATCATTGAGGGGGCCAGCGAAGGCAAAGGATTGGGGCATCGCTTTTTACGCCATATCGAACGCAATTCTATGCTCCTTTTCCTTGTCCCCGCCGATGCGGCGGACCATGCGAAAGAATACGCCATATTGCTTTCTGAATTGGAGAAATACAACCCCGACTTGGTGGGCAAGCAGCGCTTGCTAGCCATCTCTAAGTCGGACATTCTCGATGCCGAATTGAAAGCGGAAATTTCTGCCACCTTACCCCCGAAGGTGCCTCATCTGTTCTTTAGCTCGGTGTCGGGCGAGAACCTTCAAGAACTGAAAGACTTGCTTTGGGCTTCGTTGAATCCCTAATTGAACTGGATCAAGCCGCCTTTTTGGCTTGGACCAACTGGGGCCCCGAATGGGTTGACCAGGTTTTTCGCGCTATCACGGCCCACGCGGGCACCTACCTTCTTCTTGCGGCCTTTGGCCTTTGGGGCTTTGCGCGATTGGCGGTCCACGAGGCCTTGTTGCTCATGGCGCTTGTCATCGCGGCCATTTCACTCAGTGATTGGATTTCGGTGCATGCGTTCAAGGACGTTTTTGAACGCTTGCGTCCGTGCCACGATCCGGCGCTTTCTGAACGCTTTACGCTGGCCGCCCTCAGGTGCGGCGGTTCCTATGGCTTTGTGTCCTCCCATGCTGCGACCATCTGGGCGGCTTGGGCGGTGGTGCGCGCGGCAAAGCCGGCGCGCTGGATTTTCCTTTTGGCGACGCTTTGGGCCCTACTCGTTTCCTACAGCCGGATTTACCTTGGGGTCCATTATCCAGGCGATGTTTTGGGTGGAGCGCTGCTGGGGGTTTCTATTGCGACCCTCCTCATGGCCTGGCGCAAATCCCCTACCTTCCCGGCATGATTCACAGCGCCATCTGGGTATTCTTGGGAGGAGGCTTGGGCTCGGTAGCTCGTTGGGGCTTCGGACAGCTCAGTAAAGGCCTTTGGAACAACCCCCTTGCCGCGGTGTTGGGGACGTTCGCGGCCAACGTGATCGCTTGCCTTCTGTTGGGCTACATCTTGGCCAAACAACCCCAAGAACGGCAACTTTGGTTTTGGGCTGTCGGATTCTGCGGAGGCTTTTCCACTTTCTCGACCTTCTCCAATGAGGTCCTTGTGTGGCTGAGGGCGGGAGACTACGGCTGGGCGCTTGGATACGTTAGCCTATCCCTACTGGGAGGGGTGCTTGGCCTTGTCCTGGGGGCTCGCATGGCGTGAAGCGCTGTGCTGGGCTACCCCTATGAAACGCGGCTTAGCGATATAGGAGGACTGTACCGGTATACTCCACGGGGGAATCCCCAAAATCTACAATGAAAAGGTGCCAAGAATAGACGTCTTGGGGGCATTCGGGACCTTGGTTCTGCAATAGGCCATTCCACTCTTCGAGCGCATCGTCCGATTGGTAGACGACTTGGCCCCATCGGTTGGCGATAACCAAATGGTAGGTGGTAAATCCTGTCACGAAGGGGCGGAAGAATTCATTTTTACCATCGCCGTTCGGCGTGAAGGCGGTAGGGGCCCATATGTTCAGCACAGGATTGATCCGGACCCACACGCCCAGGGTGTCCCAGCAACCGTATTGGTTGACGGCAATACGCTGTACTTCAAAATTCCCGGTGTCGCTGTATTGGTGCGCAAAGAAGTCCGTCTGGGTGTAGAGCGTGGAGTCCCCCATGTCGAAGAAGTATTGCTCATTGAACAAAAATCCCCCGGCATCCACCGTCACGATTGGGGTGTAAATGCTGGTCACTGGCGGGGTGACCGTGAACGTACTCGAAGGCCTTGGATTCACCAGGACGGCTTCCGGATAGGAAACAAAAATGGTGTCGATGCAGCCTTCGTCCGTCCACATCCACAGCTTTACATCGTACAGACCGGCCTGCGTGTAGGTATGGGAAGGCATCGCCGCATGGCTGGTGTCCCCGTCCCCAAAGTCCCACAGGAAGAACATCTCGGTGGAGGCAGAGGCCTGGGGGTCAAAAAGATGGGTGTAGGGCTCGCAGCCTACGATACCGCTCAGCTGGGCGTCAATTTTGGGCCGCTGGTAGACCCGAATGGTATCAAACACCGTTTCTTCACAGGCTTTGGATTGGATGTACAGGCTGACAGGGTAGGCACCAGGCTGAGAGAAGGTGATGGGAGGTGGGAATTCTCCGCTGTAGCTCGCCAAGTTTGCGTCGCCGGGCTGCCCAAAGGTCCACTCAATCGTTGCATCCGGATACCAAAATCCCGTGGGGGTAAACGCAAAGTTCTGCTCGTCCGCACAGACCCCTCCTGACCACTGTATCCCTGCGTTGATGGGGGGATAAATGTGGAAGACGACCTGGTCCGTATCCGCGCAGGGCCAGCCTGGATTGGCAATCAAGGTGACCACGTAGACCCCTGTGTCGTTAAACGTGTACACCGGGTTGGGTAAATTGGACGTATCCGTTGTGAGGTTGGGATCCCCAAAATCCCAGTGAAAGAACGTCGCATTGTAGCTGTCTTCCTGGAAGGGTACGGTGGTACCAATGCAAAGCTGGGAAGGGTCATCCACTTCTGAAATAATGTCCGACCAAATGGCCGCCTGGCACGAGGTTACATTGAACTGATAGTCTCGTCGAATCGTATTGAGCAACACGCCATCCCGCCATTCCTCCACACACATGGCCATAACGTATTGACCGAGTACAGTGATCTTGCCCTGAAGATGGCCCGTCGTCGGGTTCATGCTCAAGGGAGGGTTGCCTGGTATGGGGTTCGTGGTGGTATTGGGTGCCTTGTAGGGGATGACCGCGTAGGGAGGAGGGGCCGGTGGGCTGGGCTGGGGCGTATTGAATCCACCACCTTGGCCTTTTCCGCCTCCATGATAGAGATCACACAGCGAGTAATAAAGCGAATCCCCATCGGGGTCCGTGCAGGTTACAGGAACATTGAGGTACTCCTGTGAACACAATACGATGGGAGGGGTGGAATTCCACTGAGGGCTGCTGTTGCAGGTATCATTCGGTGGAATGCGCGTCGTCAAGGTCATCCCCCAGTCATCGGGATTATTGAGATTCGTGATGGTCGCATTGCGGCAGCAGCGCTGGTATGAAATGACATAGCCTGAGGCACGGGGCGGAAGGCTTTGAATGGTAATGTAATTCGCGTATTCCGTGCAGATATTCGGCGGGGCCTGGAGACAGGGGTTTCCCGTATTGGCAGGGAGGGGAATCGTCGCCCCTTTATTCACTTGCAAGTTGTAGAGCAGCTGACCGCTGACCCCGTCGTAAATACCAATGGAGGCCGTTTGGTCCAGTTGGGCTCCGGTGGAGTTGCAATCTCGGTATACGACCAGCTTTAGCTGGTACATGTTGTTGCCGGTACAGGTGTACGTGAGGTCTCCACCCACCAGATGCGCAGCCCATGTGGGGAAGGTACCGCCCACAATGAGGATCACCGCCCATAGGGCACGAAGCCACATGGTGCGATTAGGCATGGAGGACCACCTCCTTCCAGGGAAAAACCGGTGCGTACCCACAATGGTGAAGGTAGGCGAGGGCATCGGGATTTGGGTCGCAAAACAAGGCAAAGTCCCCACCCCAAGCGCCTAAGCTCTTCCCGCCCGCGTGAGCGCGCCCAGGGAGGGAAGCAAATCGGGGAAGAACGGGCGATTCGGCGCCTAAATGATCCGCCATAAACTGCTCATGCGCAAGGAGGTAACTCGCCCATTGGTCCGGACGAGAGGCTTCCAGAAGGTCCAGTGTAAGTTGCGTGGTATGGGCAGCGGCCCAATCGTCGCGAGTCTCATAGGCCTTCACGGCGGCTTGGCTATCGCGTTTTTGGCCCAAGTAAGCCAAGTACAGTGCCTCACTTGGCCAATGCTCCATGGAAACCCGGCGAACCTCAGACGTATTGCCACGGCGGCGGTAGAGGATGGCCCCGGAGGCCTGCGCACAGGCCACATCGTAGCCTGAACCTTGGGAGACCGCAAAGTGGAGGGCCATAGGGTCGACGCCCATCCATTGGGCGATCAAGGACGTCAAGGTACTTGAGCTTCCCCAGCCCCATGCACGCTCAAATTCGAGGACGGTCTCCACATGCCCAGTGGGCCACTCACTGCGTCCTGCTATTCGCAGGGCGGCTTCCATCGAGGTTCGGACCCAGCCGAGTTCGGGGGCCGATGCCACCTCGCCAGAAAGCCAAATCTCGCCATGGCAATCCCGGGCTTCCCAAGTGAGCGGGGCGGTGCCCGGGTGATGGGTCAGGTGTTGCCCTTTTCGTGTCGGGACAGCTAAGGCCCATGCGCCATGGAGCACCGTGTACTCAGAAGTGAGAAGCAGTTTTCCGTGGGCAAAGAAATGCGTCGTCCCGGCCATGATTAATGGGCTTCAGGAAGGGGAAGGCCGCGCAAGTCATAAAAGGCCTTCACGACATCCGCATGGTGCGGTACCAATTTGGCAAACTGGGCAGCGATGATTTCTTTTTCCGTTTCAGTCGCCCCCAGCTGGTTGAGGATATTCAAAAGGTGCATTTTCATGTGCCCTTTTTGAATGCCCGTGGTGGTTAAGGCACGCAAGGCGGCAAAATTTTGGGCCAAGCCCGAGGCGGCCACAATCATCATCAGCTCATGCGCTCCGGGATTGCCGAGCATCTCGAGGGCCATTTTCACGAGGGGATGCAACTGGGTCAGTCCACCCACGGTTCCAAGGGACAAGGGGATTTCAATCCAAAAGCGGAAGACGCCATCCTCCACCGAACAATGGGTCAAACTGCTGTAGGAGCCATTTCGGGCCGCGTAGGCGTGGCAGGCGGCTTCAACGGCACGGAAATCATTGCCCGTCGCCAAAATGACTGCATCGATGCCGTTCATAATCCCCTTGTTGTGGGTCGCAGCTCGATAAGGTTCCACCTCCGCGATGCGGACCGCGCGATGGAACTTATGGGCAAATTCCGCGGCCGTCATGTCAGTGCCCTCCAGCATCTCCTCCATGGGGCAAGACACTTCGCATCGGACCAAGCATTCGGGGGTGTAATTGGAGAGGATGCACATGACCACATCCAGGGGTGAGTGGGCGGTTCTGGCGTCCTCGCGCGCACAAGCTTTGAGGACCTTGGCCATTTCTTCCAGACAGGAATTGATGAAGTTGGCGCCCATGGAGTCCCGCGTGTCAAAGCGGACTTCCACCTGATAGTACTCCGCGAGGGCCTCCGTTTTATCGACGAGGCGAATGTCCAAGATGCCTCCCCCACGCTTTTCCATGTTCGCAGTGATGTGCGCGGTGGAGGCCCGGATTTGGCTTAGATGGGCGTCAAACACCGCCTGCAAGGTCGGACCATCTCCTCCAAACATGAAGTGGATGTGGCCAATTTTAGTGGAGGAGAGGATGGACGAGCGGAATCCGCCTCGAGACATCCAGAACTGGGCTGATTTCGCGGCAGCGGCGACGACAGAACTCTCCTCAATGGCCATCGGCACCGTGTAGACCTTGCCGTTGATCAGGAAATTTGGCGCCACACCAAAGGGAAGGTAGTAGTTGGCTACGGTATTCTCGATGAATTCATCATGGCGCTTTTGGATCGCGGCATCCGCATGCATATAGCTCTGCATCAATGCCATGCCGGCATCGGGTTGGGCCAAATGGGCTTTGGCAAGCCATTCCATTTTGGCTTGCTTGGAGAGTTTTGAAAATCCTTTAATCCGTTTTTCCATGCGTCGTGAAGAATAGGTGCAAAGGTAACGCGCGCTGCGAGCCTTTGTTTTCCAAAGTCCGCAGCGCGCGTTTCAAAAGAGGGTGCCTGGATTAGCTCCAGAAGAAGGCGTACAGGGCGGTCAAGATGAGCATCATGGCGAAGGCACCGATGTTGTAAATCGCATCTGTTTTGAAGGTCTCTTTGGTGATCGCGATGCCTTTCTCATCGTCTGCGCCGTGGTTTTGGCGGTAGGAGATGAAGGCGATGATGCCCATCGTTAGGAGGGCGGTGTAGCCCATTTGGTCCAAGAAAGGCAAGTCCACAAAGAGGGCTGAGTCCGACCAGCCTTTGGGGGCCACCTTGAAGTACATCGCAATGGGGATGGAGGTCAATGCGCCAATGATGGCTGCTTTGTTGGTGGTTTTCTTCCAGAAGAGGCCCAAGACGAAGACGGCCAAGATGCCTGGGCTGACCACGCCGGTGTATTCTTGAATAAACTGGAAAGCCTGGTCAATCCCGCCCAACAAGGGAGCCATGATGGAGGCGATGATGAGCGCGACAACGGCCGAAATGCGGCCCATGGAGACGGTTTGGCGGTCGGTCGCATCGGGCTTGATGTAGGGCTTGTAGATGTCCATGGTAAAAATGGTCGCGGTTGAGTTGAGCATCGAGGCCAAGGAGGAAACGATGGCTGCCGTCAAGGCCGCGAAGGCCAATCCCTTGAGTCCCGTGGGAAGGAATTGCAAGAGCCAAGGATAGGCCTTGTCCGCTTGATCCATACTCGGCATGTTGGATTGGGCCGCGTCACCGAGGCTCGCTAAGATGGCCGGATCATGGATCATTACATAGGCTGCGATTCCAGGAATGACCACAATGATGGGGAGGATGAGCTTGATGCCCGCGGCCAGGAGAATACCTTTTTGAGATTCGCGCAAGGATTTGGCGGCCAAGGTTCGCTGGATGATGTACTGGTTGAAGCCCCAGTAGTAGAGATTGGCAATCCACATGCCGCCCACCAAAACGCCAATGCCGGGCAAGCTGATGTAATCGGGGCTGGATTTATCCAAAATCATGGCAAATCGTTCGGGCGCGGCATCCATGATGGTGGCCATGCCGCCCATGAATCCTTCCCCGCCCGAAACCGCATCCAGGGCCAAATAGGTGGTCACCAATCCGCCAATGGTCAGGAAGATGACTTGAATGACATCGGTCCACGAAACAGCGGAAAGTCCCCCGTACAACGAATAGGCCGCCGCAAAGGCCGCCAAGCCAAGTACGCCATACATCATCGGAATGCCCATGATGGTCTCGAGGGCCAAGGACCCCAAGTACAAGACGGACGCCAAGTTGACAAATACATACAACGCGATCCAGAAGACGGCAAGAATCGTTTTAAGGTTGGTGGAAAAGCGCTTTTCCACAAATTCGGGAATGGTGTAGAGTCCTTTTTCAATGAAAATGGGGAGGAAATACTTGCCGACAATGATGAGGGTCAAGGCAGCCATCCATTCGTACGAGGCGATGGCCAAACCAATTTTGAATCCCGAGCCCGACATGCCGATGAATTGCTCGGCCGAGATATTGGCCGCAATTAAGGATGTACCCACGGCCCACCACGGAAGGGACTTGCTCGCCAAGAAATAGTCTTCGGCATTTTTCTCGTGGCCTTTTTTATCGCGAGACACCCACAGGCCAACGCCGAGGATCAGGAGGGCATAGCCCATGAAGATGGCGTAATCGAGGAATTCAAACGTGCCGGTCATGGAGTAGGGGTTAGGGGTTTTGGGTAACTAGTTTCGGTACAAAAAGGGAATACTACAGCTCAAAATGGAAGCCCCGTTTCGAGAGGGCCTCGTAGCGCAAAGCGTCAAATTGGTACAACCGCGCGGGGCGATGCCGAACGGCTTTTTGCATCTTATCCAAAGGTATGAGGAGATCCATGGTGAGGATCTTCTTTCGGAAATTGGCCTTGTCGAACTGCGTGTTTAACAGGGTTTCATAGAGATGCTGCAGATCGGCCAGGGTAAATTCCTCCGGGAGCAATTCAAATCCAATCGGCTGATTGCGCACCCTCGCCTGAAGTCGCTGGAGGGCTGCATCAAATATTTCTTTGTGGTCAAAGGCCATTTCTCCCAGGGCCTGAATAGGCATCCACTGGGCATCGGTTGCCCAAGACGAGGGCCGGGGGTTGTAATCACCAATCTTCAACAAAGAGAAGTAAGCAATGGTCGCCACACGCCCGAGTGGGTGTCGGTCCACCCCTGCAAAGGTGTACAACTGCTCCAAGTAGATATTTTCGAGCCCGGTCAAGTCACGAAGAACGCGCTGTGTGGCGGTCACCGCATCTTCCTGCGGATGAACCAAATCACCTGGAATGGCCTGGTAACCTAAATATGGCTCGGTACCGCGCTCAATGACCAGCACTTTCACATCCACCCCGTCATAGCCAAACACCACACAGTCAACCGATATCCCAAATGAAAAGAAGGGCGTCAAATCGGGATGGTCAGAGGTATAGGCGTTTTTTCGGGAGTTCAGAGTCTGCATGATTGGGTATCGTAACGAAGTCTACAGGGCGTTTGTAATGGTCTAAAGTACTAAAACTTTCCAATCGCGCCATCATTAAGTGTTAAAACTACGATTGTGAAGATATGGTAAAGAGTACTATAAAATAAAATCATGACCACGCAAACGAGTCTAGTTTTTTCTGACGCCGTCTTTTTTTGAGGTAAGATGGTTGCGAAAATTCGCGCTGCGTTTCAATCCCCCCAGACCAAATAAGTGTCTTGTGAACGTTACTTACCGCGGGATTCCGTCCAAGCCACGGCACTGGCTCCAAGTGCAAAACTCATCACGTCCCATGCATCGGCCGTAAATCGGGGGTCGAAGGAAGGGATCCAATACTCAAAAACGAAGGACGTGGCCGCCCAGGCGCCCAGGATGAATGGGATGCGCCAACGAAATTGGGCATTCCATCGGCGCAAGAGCCAGCCAGCCGCCCCAAGGGACACTGGTAAAAACAAAAACGGATCTAAAAAGGAGTCAGCCCAAACCTCGGATCGGCCCCATGCGATCGCCATTTGGTGGGCAAGGAAGAGCCCAAGGGCCCCGAAAAGAAGGGTGTTCCGGTTCAAACAGCCACCCAATAGGCCATCCAGGCAATCGTTCCAGCGATGGCCATCCCGACCCATTGCAGGGCAACGATGGAATTCTTCAAAAAACGCACAGGTGCAGAGATAGACGGGTCATTGACCCACGTGGGTAAGGGCATTTCAAATGGATTGGGGGTTCGATGGTCCGCCCGGTGTTGGGTGGCCGAGGAGGAAAGGTCAACACCTTCGGTTCCGCAGGAAGGGCATATTCCATCTGGAAGTTCATGCCAATGTCCGCAGCGTGTACAAAGGAAGTGCCGTTTCATGCCGCAAAGTTAAGACGCCCTAGCGTCTAAGCATATTGGATTTCCATGGGAGGATGCGGCGATGCCGTCGGTGGTGCACCCTCCACCGCCCGGGAGACTTGATATCGCGGACGTAGACCCAGGTGCTTCGCGCTTCCCTCGCCTCAAAGTCCACCAGCATGTACCCATGATTTCGGGTATCCACGTATTCCAAGGGACGATTGCTGGCCCACAGTAGGGCCCCGGCCAATCGGGCGACTGGCTCGAGGGCGAACTCGTTGAAATTGGTTGACGTCACGCTGGGCGCACACAATTCGACATACCCCTTGCCTTCGAAGGCCCACGAGCAATGGGAATCGCCCGTGAGAATAACCACGGGGGCCACCTGGGCAAACTCCGCAGTCAGGGCATCCCGCTCGGAAGCGTAGCCATCCCATGCGTCCAGGTTGTAGCGATCTAGCCGGTCTGAGGGGAGGATTCCTAAGTTCAATTCGGTAAAAATGACTTGGTTCCCGAGGACCCGGTAGGTTGCCGAACTATGTGTCAACTGCTCCCTAAGCCAATCCGCTTGCTCCACCCCCATCATGTGGTGCCTGTCCGCAGGTCGATGGCGCTCAGCTTCTTTGGAGACGGCCTCGGTCCGGCCATCCAGACGCGTTTCAATCATCAGCAAATCCACCATGGCCCCAAATTTTACGGCGCGGTACCCCTTTTCGGAGGCAGGCCGAATAGGCATCCATTCGCGGTACGCTTGCATGGCTGCAGCACGCCGCTCGGCATACGAGCCCTCGTCGGGTTGATGATTTTGGGCCCCTGTTTCATAACTGTTGTTGGCTATCTCATGGTCATCCCAAATGGCAATCATCGGATGGGCAGCATGCAGGGCCTGTAGATTCGGATCACGTCGATATTGGGCATAGCGCGTGCGGTAATCGGTGAGCGTCACAATTTCATGGGCAGGCTCGTGGAGGCGGTCCACCACCTTCCATGGGGCCTCCCACCGGCCGTACTCATAGATGTAGTCCCCTAAATGCACGACGGCATCGAGGTTTTCTTCGCTGGCGAGCGCGCCATAGGCAAAGAAGTAGCCCGCCTCAAAGTGCGCACATGAGACGACGCCAAGGCGAACTGCTTGGGTGGAGTGGGGGTGAGGGGCCGTCCGAGTTCGCCCTACAGGAGAAACATGCTGGTCCCACCAGAAGCGGTAGTAATAGGTTTGCCCGGCCTCGAGCCCGCCGGCAATCACCTTGACCGTGCCGCCTAGATCCTGGGAGGTAGTCGTACTTCCACTGGTCAGGATGCGGGTAAAATCTGGTTCATTGGAAAGCTCCCACACGACGGTTTGGGGCTGGGTGACGGCCTCGAGGGCCGTCCAGAGGACGACGGATTCTGGCTGAGGATCTCCCGAAGCCACCCCAAACGAAAACTGGGCCCAGAGGGAAAGGGGTAGGAGGCCAAGGAGGCTGAGGTATGATTTCACGGGCCGCAAGAAACAAAATACTACGAAATCATGCATGGGTAGTCGGTTGAAATCCAGAAATAAAAAAGCCCCGCTCCGTGGAGCAGGGCTTCAGATTGAACGTGGTTCGGGGCGGGATCGAACCGCCGACACATGGATTTTCAGTCCATTGCTCTACCAACTGAGCTACCGAACCATTCAAAATGGAGGCGCGAAGTTAAAGAGAATTTGGGATTCCACCATTGCTCTTCCCGCGCAATTTTTTTTCTTGGAAGGGGAGAGTATGTTAATCAAATCTAAATCTATAAGTACATTCCACGTATGAAACTGTCATTTCTCCGCGGCCGATTGGCCAAACGTGGCTGGGAATACCGGGATACTTTCCCACCAGCCACTTCGTACATCCTCCTGGTGGGACCACATACTTCTTGGCGTGATTTCTTTGTAGGCCTCTGTGTCCGCGAGGACTTGGGACTGCATGGGCTCTCCTTTTTGGCCAAACACAGCCTTTTTTGGTGGCCCTTGGGGCCCATCCTCCGTGCCCTTGGCGCAATACCCGTTGATCGGCGAAGTGCTCAAGGGCTAGTGGATCAACTCGCTGATCGATTCCATAAGGATGCCTCCTTCAAGTTGGCCCTTTCACCAGAAGGCACCCGCGGCAAAGTGGATGGCCTCAAATCAGGCTACCGTAACATCGCAGAAAAGGCCCATGTACCCATCGTCATTTTGGGGATGGACTTTGGTCGCAAGGTGGTCAGTGTGACCCAACCCTTTGCGGCAAAAAGCCCGGCTGAAGACGACGCCCATGTATTGGAAGTTCTCGGTCCGTTGGAGGGCATGAAGCCGGAATTAGGGCTCAACCACCTCACGCCTGATCGCGCTCGCCGTACCCTTCCCGAGCAACTCGCATGGAATGCGGCACAATTCCCGAATCGCCGCTTCTTAGAGGAACCCCATGCGCAGGCAGGGTACATTCGCTTCACCCACGGGGAAACCTACGAAGAAGCCAAAGCATTTGCCAGTGGACTGCAAGCCCTCGGGGTGAATCCCGGGGATAAAGTGGCCATTATTGGAAAAAACTCGGCCCATTGGTTGATTGCGGACTACGGTTGTGCCTTGGCGGGCGCGGTATCGGTCCCCATGTACCCGACCATAGACGGCGATACCGCCCGCAAAATCTTGGAGCATTCGGAGTCCAAAGTACTCGTTATCGGAAAGCTGGATGATGCCTCGGTCTATGTGGACCATTGTCCCGCGGGAGTTCAACGCATCTACATACCCTTTATGTCCGCCGATGCCGAAGGCTTGACGTGGGAGGCCCTCAAGGCCAAGGGTCGCCCTGATTTCCAGCCGGTCCCCATGGATCCGGAAACCTTGATGACCATCATTTACACGTCGGGGACGACGGGAATGCCCAAAGGTGTGATGCACAACTTTCAGAATTTTCAAGCGGCTTTCCGGATGGTTTTGGAGCAATTTGACTTCCTCCATCAAGAAGTATTTCTGTCCTACTTGCCTCTAAGCCACGTAGCCGAACGCATGATTATTTCCGCTGCAGGGGTCTACCTGACAGGCCGAATCCACTTTGTACAATCCTTGGATACGTTTGCCAAAAATTTGGAAGAGGCCCAACCTACCGTATTCATGGCGGTTCCTAGGATTTGGGAAAAATTCGGAGAAACCCTCCACAAGAAGATTCCGGCGGCATTCCTTCGGCGGGCACTCGCTCCGGTCCTGCGCAAGAAGCTGGGGCTCTCCCGATCGCGTCTCGTACTTTCCGGCGCAGCACCCATACGCGCGAGTTTGCTGACCGAATTTGCCACGTTAGGCATCCACATCCAAGAAGTCTATGGCATGACAGAAAACCTAGGCATCTCGACGGTAAACTTCCGGGGCAAGGTTAAAATTGGGACCGTTGGGCAGGCCTTCCCAGGTATGAACGTCACCATTGGCGAAGGCGACGAAGTGCTCGTTCAGGGTCCAACCTGCACGCAAGGCTACTACAAAGAGCCCGAAAAGACGGCCGAACTATTCGCCGGAGGGGCCCTGCACACTGGGGATTGTGGGAAGATTGATGCGGACGGCTACTTAACCATCACCGGTCGAATTAAGGACATCTTCAAAACGTCCAAAGGAAAATACGTCGCACCGGCCCCGATCGAAGGCCTTCTCCTTCAGTCCGACGACATGGCCCAAGTTTGCGTCGTGGGCTTGGATTTGCCCCAGCCCGTCGCGCTCGCGGTCATGACCGAAGATGCACGCAACGGATCGCGAAAAGAGGTCTATAAGGCGGCAAAAGCTCTCTTGTCCGAGGTCAATGCAGGCCTCCCCGCACATGAAAAAATGGACCGCCTGTTTTGGGTCGCGGAAGATTGGACGGTGGAAAATGGCTTCCTAACGCCTACGCTGAAAATCAAGCGAAATCGCGTGGAGGCGCACTACCGCGACGCGGTATACGCCGCAGCGGATTCAGCCAAGAAGGTGGTCTTTTTGGATGCGTAAGGACCCGGGAAGGGCTACTTTTGTGCCATGATTTGGGCCATTGAACTCGGGAATACCCGGAGCAAGCGCACGCAGTTTAATGCCAGTGGGGTTCAACTCGGGAATACTGAGTACTTCGCGGTGGACTCGCTGGAGTGGTGTGCAGAGATTTCTCCGGGGACTGTTTTACGCATTGCAAATACCGCACAGCGTTCTCTTCCCGAGTCGCTCATCCCCTGTATTCTCACGCCCGAGCACCCTTGGCCTTTCCGCCGGGAAGCATCGCCAACCATAGGGATGGATCGCTGCCTTGCCGTCATGGGTGCGCGCAGCCTGCATCCTAAGGGCCCAGTCGCGGTGATTTCCTGCGGGACCTGCCTCACGGGAACCCTCCTCGATGCGGATCAGGCCTTGCGAGGCGGCCCCATCTCACCTGGGTGGTCGATGCGACTGCAGGCTATGTCCGACGGGGCGCCCGCCCTGCCCCGTGTGGCCCCGGTGGAGGCGCCTTTTACCCCCTCGGGAACGACGAACACGGAATCCAGCATGCAGCAAGGAGCCTACCACGGAATGCTTGCCGAGATTGGATCATGGATCGCGGCCTGGCGGCAAGAATACCCCGATGTGGCCATTTTTTTGACCGGTGGAGATGGCCCGGCTTTTGCTAAACCATTGGAAAGCGGCATCTTTGCGGCTTCAAATTTGGAAGCGCTCGGGATATTCGCCCAATACGATTATGAAAAGAACCTATAAAATCCTCCCCCTCCTTCTTCTCTTCGCAGGAGCTCACATGGCCCACGCCCAGAGTGGAAGTGTTAGTCCGTATTCTCTGTACGGGCATGGATTGGTTCAGCCCAACGCATTTGCCTTTCACCAGCTTCTGGGAGGCACCCAAGCAGCTGCGCAGTCTGGATTGTATGTCAATCCAGCCCAGCCGGCAAGCTATGCACACATTCGCTACACCACGCTCGACTTGGGCGGGACCTACCAGGGAATTCACCAGGCGACCGAATCGGCCAGCTTGTGGAATACGACCGGGGGCTTCCGCAATATGGGCATTGCCTTTCCTCTTAAAAAATGGATGGGTTTATCCGCGGGCATCATGCCCTACAGCCTAACCGGGTACAACATGTTGACCTCGGGAACGGATGCCGACTTCGGTGATTACCTGCAGCAATATCAAGGGAAGGGTGGCTACAACAAAGCCCACGTGGGCATTGGGCTCACAGCCTTGAAATACTTGTCGGTCGGGATTAATGCAAACTATGTCTTTGGTTCGTTGGACCAAACGACCAACCTCATCTTCACCGACAACCAATTCAACGCCGTTCGCCTCCATCAACGGACCCTGGCGAGTGATTGGATGTGGGATGCCGGCGCTCAGTTGCGCCTTCCGATGGGTTCAGTCCAAGCAGTCTTAGGCGTCACCTTTCGCGATGGTGCGGCCATTCGCAGCACCTACAGCGATGTTAGCTACACCTACATTGCAAGCCTCTCTGGGCAAGATACCCCCTTGGATACCGGAAATGCCGTGGTCGATCGGGCGGGTGTGATTTACCTACCAACCCAAATGGCCGTTGGCCTGGAATTCTCGAAGCCCGTCAAGGATTTGCCCATTGCAGCCTGGTCCGTGGGTGCACAGTACCAGGTGACAGAGCAAACGGAATTGTTGCCCTTCTGGTCGGGCACCCTCCCTTGGCTGACTTCTGAAGCTTGGACGCCGGTCTATGCGGAAAATGCCCAGCGCATCTCCTTGTCCGCTTCCATGATCCCCTCGTTAGCGATGCCTGGAAAACGCCTGAAGTCCTATCTGGCGGAAGTGGCCTACCGCGCCAGTTTTCAGTTTGAAAACACGGGATTGGTCCTCCAAAACACGCCCATCCGCGCATGGTTGGGGTCAGTCGGCGTCGGACTTCCGTTGGGAGGACGTGCCATTATGCCTGGGGATGTTAAATTTGCCACCCTTCATATTGGCGCCCAGCTAGGTGCGTATGGAACGAAACAGAATAATTTGATCCAAGAATTTTATACACAAGCCGTGATTGGGGTCACCCTCAATGATCAATGGTTCATGAAATTTAAATACCGTTAATACCTATGAAGCGTTTTCTAATCGTATGTATCGCGTTGATTTCTTTTGGCGCACAAGCCCAGAAATGGGGACCAACAGAGGCAGACAGCATCCGTTGCTTTGAGAACTACAACAACTTTGGCTCTTTGTGCAACAGCAAAGAATACCTCCAAGCCTACGAGCCCTGGTTGATGGTCTATACGACATGCCCTCAGGCGAGTGAAGTGGTGTACAAATTCGCTCCCAAAATTTTTGATGCGAAAATCAAAACCGAGACGGATCCGGCCAAAAAGCAAGCACTCATCGATGCCTTGATGGGCATGTATGACGATTGGAACCGCTACTATCCGGGGAATGAAGCGAAAATCTTGGGCCAAAAAGCCAATGATTACTACGATTACCACCCCAAGGATAGCTACAAGGCGTTCACGATGTTCAATGCTGCGTTGGCGGTCAATCCAGGCGATATTCAGCCCTTGTATTTGAACAATTACTTCAACGCTGCGATTGCCTTGTATAAAGTCGATACGTTGGACTCGGAAGGCTTGTTGAACGCCTACGGAGCCGTCGGAGAAGCGATCGAAATGCAAACGGATAACTGGAACCGCGAGATTTCTACTTTGACTGAAAAGGACACGTTGGGGACGATCTCTGCGCGTGAAAAGCGCGTTTTGGACATCGATAAGCGTCTATTGGAGCAGTCCAACAAACTCATTGGAAACATCGAGCGTGGTCTGGCACCGCTGTTGACCTGTGACCGCTTGGGCTTGATCTACAACCAAGACAACTTTGACAAGCATGCGGGCGACGCCTCATGGTTGCGTCGTGCGGAGAAAATGCTCTCCAAAGAGCGGACGGATACCTCCGGCACGTCAGACTGCACGGACAACCCCATTTACTACCAGGTGGCCCAGTCGCTCTATGACTTGGAGCCCTCCGCTCAGGCTGCACGCTCCATGGGTGTTTTGAGCATCAAAAACGAGAAATACGACGATGCATTGAAGTACTTCACGGATGCCATTGCCCAGGAAGCGGATCCTTTAAAGAAGTCACGTGACTACTTGCGTTTGGCGGCCATTCACCTCAAATTGGGCAATTTGGCTGCAGCAAAAGGCGATTGTTCGAATGCGATCCGTGCGAATGAAAACTCGGGCGAAGCCTACCTGATGTGGGCCAACGTCTATGCGTCTGCGGCCGGAAGCTGTGGCAACAACGTGTTTGAGAAGAACGCGGTCTACTGGGCGGCTATTGACAAGGCCAATCGTGCCAAGTCCGTAGACCCCTCTATCGCAGGGCGTGCAGATAAAACCATCGCAAAGCTTCGCGCAGGCATTCCAGACAAGAGTATTTCTTTCCAGTTTGGATACAAGGAAGGTGACCGATACAGCATCGGTTGTTGGATCAACGAAACGGTGACGGTTCGTTTCTAAAGCGCGGTGAAGCACAAGAATAGACATCGATTCAAGGGGGCCTTATGGGCTCCCTTGTTGTTGGCAGCCTGGGCATGTTCAAACGATGAGGTCGCAGTCAGCCAACTCGCCCAGTCCTTTCATGGCGCCATGGTGGAGCAGGAACACGTGCAGATTGTCTACAGTGATAGTGGTCTGGCCAAGATCCGGGTAGTAGCCGGTCTGATGGAGGATTACTCGGAGGATGCAGAGGTGCCTCGTCAGGTGTTTCGCCAGGGATTTCGTGTGAGCATCCTCGATGCCCGAGGTCTGGAAACGGGCTACCTCAAAGCAGATAAGGCGGTTCGTCGGATGTCCGACCAGGTATGGGTGTTGACGGGCGATGTGCAAGTGCTTCAAGATGGCGGCAATGCCTTGTACACCTCGGCCATGGAATGGGATCGATTGAAGCAGGAATTCCGAAGCGAATCGGAGGTCCGTATCCTCGACAAGGGTGAAGAAGTCCAAGGAAAAGGCTTCGTAGCGCGGGAAGATTTGTCGCAATACACCATCTTTGCAGTGTCCGGCCACTTTGAAGGCGACGAAAACAACCTCGAATGAAACCAAACTTTGCCCGCCGCAGTCTACGCACCGTTGAATGGGTGTGGCTCGTCATCGGCTTGCTATCCTTGGAAACCATTTACAGCCAATGGACCGTGGACCGCAATAGGGCCTACATGTTTATCCTCTTTGCCTTTTTGGGCTTTTTCATGTTCGTCCTGCGCCGAAAGCAGCGCAAGACCATGGAAGCTCGCTGGAAATCCCACGACGAGGCGTCTAAGCCATCATGAGCGACGGACTAGCTCTACTCGTGGCGCTGGTGCTTTCCGCCTTCTTTTCGGGGATGGAAATTGCCTACCTCAGCGCGAACCGGCTTCAGATCGAAATTGAAACGAAGCGCTCCACCTTAATGGGGCGGTGGTTGACTTACCTCATTGCTCACCCGGGCCATTACATCGGTGCGATGCTGATGGGCAACACGCTTGCCTTGGTGGTGGTCGGCCTAAAAACGGCCTCTCTGCTGGATCCTTGGCTTTTGGCATACATGAGCACCGGATGGGCGGTGACCCTCGAAACATTGGGCTCCACCATCGTTGTGCTCTTTGCGGCGGAGTACTTACCCAAAGCTTTTTTCCGCCACCGGGCGAATGATTCGTTGCGTTGGTTTACCGTGCCCTTGATGCTGGTCTATATGGTCCTTTGGCCCTTGGTGGAGATCCTTACCCGCCTTAGCCGTTTGTTTTTGCGCCGAATGGGCCGCGATGTTCAGTCGGCGCGTGAGCCGGTGGTCTTTGGCCGGGCGGATTTGGACCATTACTTAGAGGAAGGAAGTACCGCGGAGGAGGTTGAACCCGAGATTGAATTGTTCCGAAATGCCTTGGATTTTGGGGATACCAAGGTCCGATCCTGCATGGTGCCCAGGACGGAGATTTGCGCCGTTCCCGCGGACATATCCATGGATGACCTGCGGGAGCAGTTTACCCAAACAGGATTTTCCAAATTAGTGGTCTACCGCGAAACGATTGACGACGCCTTTGCCTACGTACATGCCTTTGGTTTATTTCGGCGACCGAAGCGCCTAGCCTCCATCCTGACGCCGCTGTCCTTCGTGCCGGAGACGATGAGTGCTCAGGAAGTGTTCAAAATGCTCATCCGCGAAAAACGTTCCATGGCCTCTGTCGTGGATGATTTGGGCTCTTTGACCGGAATTGTGACCTTGGAGGATGTGGTCGAAGAGCTCTTTGGCGAAATTGACGACGAACACGACATCGACGCGCGTACCGAAGAAGTTCTGCCCAATGGAACCTGGCGATTGGACGCCTCCCTGGAAGTGGACTACCTGAATGAAACGTATGGATTTGATTGGCCCGAAGAGGACGCATACAGCACCTTGGGGGGATTGATTGCGGATCATTTGGGTCATTTGCCCGTGGAAGGGGAGACCTTGCAACTCGAAAACTGGGTCTTCACCATCGAAACGATGGACGCTCAGCGGATTGCCTGTGTGATTGTCTCGAAAGATCAGGACTAAGTCCAACAAATATTGCTGCGTGCGGGCATTCTGATTTGTATATTCGCACCCTTATTTTCTACGCATTATGGGTATGTTTGACCGCCTCCGCCGCCGTTCCGGCTTAGTTATCGTCGCCATTGGTTTTGCCTTGGGCGCTTTCATTTTAGGTGAATTCTTCACTTCTGGGTCCGTTTTGTTCAATGGGGACCAAGACGCCGTTGGATTTATCAATGGAGAGAAGATCTCTTCCATGGACTTTAACCGCGAGATGGAGGACCTGCGCATCAACAATCCGCAGATGGCCAACATGGGCACCATGCAGCTCTCTCAAATGGTTTGGAACCAGCAACTTCAGAACCGATTGATCGGCGACTTGCAAGAGAAATTGGGCTTTACGGTGTCCCCCGAGGAGCTGTGGGATGCGATTATTGCCAACCCCAGCATCCAATCTATGGAGGGTTTCCGTGATCCGAATACCGGAGGTTTCAATCCCGAATTGCTGAAATCGGCCTTGGCCAATCTGCGCGACAACAAGGACGCCAGCCAAGAGGCGACCGATCAGTGGTTGAATTGGGTCAATTTTGAGGAGGACGTGCGCAACGAAGCCCTCTCCAATAAATTCTACACGGCGGTGAAGCAAGGTTTGCGCACCCCCGTTTCGCTATATCAGCACACCATGGCGCGCCAAACCCGCCAAGCGGAAATCGAATGGTCAGGCCTGCTCGTCAACAGCATCCAGGATTCATTGGTGGAGGTGACCGAGGCGGACTACAAGGCGGTTTACGCCGAAAACAAGGAAAGCTTTAAAGTGGTCAACGAGCTTCGCGACCTCTACTTTGCCAACTTCCCCATCGCTCCTTCCGAGTCAGACCGCGAAGCGATTTTGAATGAATTGGCCGAGATGCAAGGAGAATTAGCGGTCAGCACGGATGACTCGGCCTATGTCATGGCCAACAGCGACGTGCCCTTCCAAGACGCATACTTCAGCTTAGAGCGTTTGGATGAGTCGTTGAAAAGCGCCATCGAGGGACAGCCCGCCGGCTTTGTCAGTGCCCCGATCGAGGTAGGTCCGGGTTATCAGATTGTGAAGGTCATGAGCCGCCGCAACATGCCCGATTCGGTTTCGGCCCGCCATATCCTGGTGGCATTTGCTGGGGCAGAGCGTTCACAGGCCACGCGCGACTTTGCCGCGGCCAAGACCATTGCGGACTCGCTGCTAGCCGGCATTAAGTCAGGTGCCCTAAGCTTTGATGCGGTGGCAAGCACGTTTAATGACGATGTCGTCGCGAGCATGAAAGGCGGAGATCTTGGCTGGTTTAAGTCCGGCATGATGGCCAAGCCTTTCGAGGACTATTGCTTCCGTCAGAGTACCGGTTCCACCGGATTGGTCTTTACCAATTTCGGCTACCACATCATCAACGTGACCGGACAGCGTGGCGCGGTCCCCTCTGTGCAGCTGGCCCAAGTTTTCCGCCGCGTGAACGTGTCCAAAGAAACAGAGCAGGGTATCTACGCTCAGGCAGCTGAATTTGCCAAGGCTATCCAAGCCGGCGAAGATGCCCAAGCCGTATCCAACCGATTCAATGTGCCCTTGTTGCCAAATAAGAACACCTCTGCGACGGACCAAACCATTGTCGGATTGGGCGAAAGCCGCGAAGTCATTCGTTGGGCATTTAACGCCGAGCGCAGCCTCAATGAGGTGGGGGTCATAAACAACAACTACCAGAACTACGTGGTGGCCCAGTTGACGGCGGTCTACGAACCCGGATACAAGAGCGTGGATGAAGTACGCGACGAACTCCGCATGCTGGCCACGAACCACGCGAAGGTGCGTTACCTCAAGTCCCAGTGGGAGGGCATGAAGCCGGCGGCCCAAAAGGCCACGGTTAGCCTATCCAGCCTCTTCCTACCCGGAGCAGGCCGTGAAGCACGCATCGTAGGGGCCGCAGTGGGTTCCCCTGTCGGATACATGTCGGATGTATTGGATGGTTTGAACGGCGTATACCAATACAAGGTTTTGAATATCATTGAGAATCCCGGCTTGAACGCCAACGCCGGCGATGTCGCGGCGCAAAACAACCAGCTTCGCCAGCGCGTACAGTCGGCCTTGTTCCAGGCACTGATTGATGGGGCTGATGTAGAAGACTACCGCGGAAAGTTCTACTGAGCCTGAGCGCTTAGATAAAAACGGACAAGGGGCACCCGATGGGTGCCCCTTTTTTTATGTCCTCCCGTTTGGTGCGCTTAGAGGGTATTCCAGCGCTGGGAGTCCAAGCGCAGAAAGATGAAAAGCATCAAGGTGAACGCCCATAAGGACGAGCCGCCATAGCTAAAGAAAGGGAGTGGGATGCCAATGACGGGGACCAAGCCCAGCGTCATACCGATGTTGATTAGGAAGTGGATGAGCAAAATGGAGGCGATTCCAAATCCGTATATCCGGGAAAAGGCCTCTTTCTGCCGTTCGGCCAAGTAGAGAATGCGCCCAATTAGGCCCGCAAACGCCAACAGAACGATCAGGGAGCCCATAAAGCCCCATTCCTCGCCAACGGTGCAGAAAATATAATCGGTGGTCTGTGCAGGCACAAAATTCAAACGCGTTTGGGTGCCTTGCATGTAGCCCTTGCCCACAAAGCCCCCCGAGCCAATGGCAATCAGCGACTGGGCGGTTTGGTATCCCGCAGCACTGGGTTGATCCACCTGCCCGAGCAGCAGTTGAACGCGAAGCTTCTGGTGGGGCTGAAGGACGGAGTTAAAGACTTGGTTGACAGTCAGGGCCCATCCCATGGCCAAAAGACCATACCAAATGGCGGGGTGGCGGAGGACGGTGCGGAATTTGAGACGGCGTTGCAGTCGGTCCAGGCCTAGGGCTACAAGGCTCCCCAGCGCGATGAGTACGAGGACAGTCGTACTTGAAAAGGCCAAGGCTAAAACGGAGACCACGATGGCCCCAAGTCCAAGGAATATGAAGTACCCAGGAAGGCCTTCTCGGTAAAAAACGAGCATGAATCCAAAGAATACCAAGGCCGATCCCGTATCGGGTTGAAGGAGAATCAGCGCCATGGGGAGAAAAGCCGCGATGGCAGGAACCCATCGTGCGCGCCACTGCCGGAGGTCCACGCCGCGCTGCGAAAGCATGCGGGCAGTCATGAGTGCAGCCCCCATTTTGGCAAATTCCGAAGGCTGCAGGCCAAAACCCCCTAGTTCGAGCCAACTCTTGTTGCCACCGACTTCCTTGCCGACAGCCAAAACAGCCAGTAAGAGGGCCAAGGTTGCGAGGTAGATTGGGACGGTCAGGGCTTCGTATAAGCGGGCATCGCTCAAAAGGACCACGAGAATCAATACAGCGCTGAGCCCCATGAACAGCAGTTGACGTCCCGCTTCGTTGTTCCAATCCCAGCCAAATCCGTCAATTTCGGGATTCACTGTGGCGTAGATATTCATCCAGCCAAAGAGCACGAGGAAGCCGAAGAGGCCTACCGCCAGGCCGTCTAGTTTGCCGAACCATCCACTTTGCCTTTGCATATCAATAGGGGGGGAGTTCAGTTTTGACACTTTGTACGCGGTATTCTCCAACAAGGCTGCCTTCAACCATCGTTTTTTCGAGTGCGGGACGGCTGATTTGGCCATGGATGTACTGCTCCATCATTAGGCTCGCAATCGGGGCGGCCCAACGGGAACCCCAGTATCCATTCTCCACAATGATGGCCAAGGCAATCTTTGGATTGTCCACCGGAGCAAAGGCCATGAAGATGGAATGGTCTTGTCCGTGGGGATTCTCTGCCGTGCCGGTTTTGCCCGCCATGGGAAGGCCTTCAAGGCGCGAGGCCCGTGCCGTGCCACTTTCAAAAACATCCGCCATGCCTTGGATGATCACATCGAAGTGTTCGGGATCAATGGTGGTCATGTGCTTGAAGTGGAAAATTTCTGGATCCACGGGATTCGAACCTACCTGTCGGACGACGTGGGGCGTGTACCAATATCCCCGATTGGCCATGGCGGCCGCCACATTTGCCAGCTGAATGGGAGTCACCACCAATTCACCTTGGCCAATAGCCAGGGAAATGACGGTGGGGGATTTCCAACGGTCCGTGCGGTATACGCGGTTGTAGTAGGCACCATTGGGAACAAAGCCCTTGCGGCCGGTGGGGAGGTCCACCCCGAGGAATTGCCCGAGGCCAAAGCTTGTCACATGCTTGTTCCACTGGTCCAAACCTTGAGAGGCTGTGGGGTATTTGTCCAGCGTTTTTTTCAGGATTTGGCAGTGGTAATTGTTGCAGGACTTTGAAATGGAGCCGCGCAAATCCAAGGTTCCGGCCTTGCAGTGGCATCCCACATGCAATCGCCCGAAATGGTAGCCGTCAATGCAGGTGTATTGGGTGGCAGGCGATACCACGCCTTCCTGCAAGGCGATTAAAGCATTCAGGACCTTGAATGGGGACCCGGGTGGATATTCGGCCAGAATGCCGCGGTCATAGAGGGGTTTGTTGATCGAATCCGTATACAGGCGGGAGTAATTCCGGGAGCGATAGCGCCCTACTAGAGCGTTGGGGTCGTAGTTGGGCGCACTCACGAGGGCCAGGATTTCCCCAGTTTGGGGTTCGATGGCGACAATGGACCCCCGTTTGCCTGACATCAGGAGTTCCCCATAGGCTTGAAGTGTCGCGTCGAGGGTGAGGGTCAGGTTCTCTCCTGGGACAGGTTTTTGGTCGTACTTCCCACCTTGTAAGGGTCCAACATCTCGGTTGAGGTTGTCGACCGTGATGTAGCGGCGCCCTGCTCGCCCACGAAGGTTCTCCTCGTAGCTCGCTTCAATCCCGGAAATACCAATGTAATCGCCCATTTCATATTCGGGCTTTTTACTCAGGAGGTAGTCATTGACTTCCGATACATATCCGAGCACATTGCCTCCCGTTGGCGTGATGTATTTACGGAGGATACGTCGGCGCAATTGAATGCCTGGATAGAAGGAAATCTCTTCTTGAATACGGGCGTAGTCATTGGCCGTCAAGCCCCGCAAGATGGCGCTTGGACGAAAGGGGGAATACACTTTGGCTTTCCGGAGCGAGCGCTTGAGGCGATCCACCTCTTCCCCGAGTAGGAAGGCGAGCCGAACGGTGTCCACATCCTTCATAAGTCGAGGCGTCGCCTCCACATCATAGGCGATTTGGTTGGAGGCCATGACTTGGCCATTGCGGTCCAACATGACGCCCCGTGGGGCAAATACTTTTTCAATGCGCTGGGCATTGTTGGCGGCGTTCAGCGTGTAGCGCTCATCAATGAGCTGGATGTAGAAAAGCCGAGCGATAAAGATGCCCGTGGCACCCAAGAGTAGGAAGAAGTAGAGGCTGATGCGCTTCATCGCTTCCCACTCGGTTTTATGAAGCTAGCGGCCAAATAGAGCAACAAAGTGGTTGTGGCCGTCGACAATATCGTGCGCCATACATAGCCCCAGAAGGCGTAGAGGCCATGGGCATCCACCGCAAATAGGTAGGCATGGTGGGCGGCCACACTCAAGCCCGTATACGTGATCCACTTTCCTGCCCCCATATCGGAGAGCGTAAAGCCCAGGTCTTCTTCGGCGGCACGGGGCAAGACAGAAGCCAAGAGGGCGGGCCGGAAATAGCCCAAGAGGCTGCTTGCCATCATGTGCATGCCCCCGCTATGCATTTGGAAATCCATCCAGGCCCCCAAAATGGCCCCCGTCCATAGCAAGGCCATGCGGGACCACGTAGCCGGAGCGAGCAGAATGATCAAGACATAGAGATAGGGATTCAAGTAGCCATATAAATGGACTTGACTTAGCACAAAGCTTTGAAAGAGCAGGATTGCGAGCGACCAGAGCGCCCAAGGTTGCCACTGTCTCATGGTTCCAAAAGGGCTCGTTGTTCTTCGGCGAGGGCATTTTTGACCACATAGGCGGCTTGCTGCCGGCTAACCCCGCCCCAAATTCGGAGGACCGCGCGTTGGGTAAACGAGGACGAATCGGTATCCACGGCAACGACAAGTCCAATGGGCCAACCCGATGGGAAAATGGCCGAACGGGCATCCGTCACGACGGTGTCTCCCGGTTGGAGCTGTGCTTCGAGGGGAATGTCTTCAAAGTCTACCAAGTTGGCCGCCCCGCCATGCCACACGACGGTACCAAAGTGCCCTGAACGCGTAACGGTACCCGAAATGCGCGACTCGCTATGCAGGACAGAAATGACTTTGGCAAAATGTGGGCTTGTTTGGCTGACCACGCCCAAAACGCCGTCGGAGGACAGGACCCCTTGACCGGGTTTGACGCCGTCTTGGCTTCCCCGGTTGAGCAAGAGTACATTGTTCAACAGGTGGGAGGTCGAGTAGATGACTTCGCTGGCCGTCCAAAAGAATTGATTGCTGTCCACCGCATTGGCGGACCGGGATGCCGGTTGGCTCAATTGGGCGCGCAATGCCGCATTCTCCGCTTGCAAGCGTCGGTTGTCCGATTCTAGGTCAAAATAGGCGCGCCAACCATTCGTGGTGGCATTCCACTGGGCTTGGGTTTCGAGTACCCGAGACCAGTAAAGCGAAGTATGCATCGGGGAATCGCGGTACGTCAAGGCTAACCCGGTCATCTGGAGTCCCAGGAAGATGAGAATAAGCCGATAGCGCAAGAAAAAGCGCAGGACGTTCCACATGCCCTTAACGCATCAAAAGGGTCCGGTATTTCTCCAGATTTTTCAAGGCAATCCCCGTACCTCGAACCACGGCACGCAAGGGATCCTCTGCGACGTAGACAGGCAGGTCGGTTTTGGCTGAAATACGCTGGTCTAATCCGCGCAGCATGGATCCACCGCCGGCCATGTAAATACCCGAATTGTAGATGTCGGCCGATAATTCGGGAGGCGTCATCGAAAGCGCTTCCATCACGGCGTCCTCGATGCGGGTGAGGGATTTGTCCAGCGCACGCGCAATCTCTTTGTAGGAAATATCCACCTGTTTGGGCTTTCCGGTGATCAAGTCGCGGCCCTGAACGCTCATATTATCGGGAGGTGAGCTCAAGTTCTCGATGGCTGCGCCGACGTTGATCTTGATCATTTCGGCGGTGCGCTCCCCGACGTAAAGGTTGTGCTGCGAACGCATGTAATAGGCGATGTCGTTGGTGAAGACGTCCCCCGCCACTTTCACACTCTTGTCGCAGACGATACCGCCCAAAGCCATAACTGCAATTTCGGTGGTACCGCCACCGATATCGATGATCATGTTGCCCTTGGGTTCAAGTACGTCCACGCCAATACCGATGGCTGCGGCCATAGGCTCGTGGATGAGGTACACTTCCTTGGCATTGGCATGCTCTGCGGAGTCGCGAACGGCGCGCTTTTCCACTTCGGTAATGCCCGAAGGAATGCAAATAACCATCCGCAAGGAGGGGGTGAGCCACTTGTTTTTCAACACGGGAATGCTCTTGATCATCTCGCGAATCATGTGTTCGGAGGCGACGAAGTCCGCAATGACGCCGTCTTTCAAGGGGCGGACGGTCCGAATGTTTTCATGCGTCTTGCCGTGCATTTGCATGGCCTCGTGGCCAATGGCTAGAATGGCATTGGTTGTGCGGTCCATCGCCACAATGGACGGAGCGTCGACGACCACCTTGTCGTTGTGAATGATTAGCGTATTGGCCGTTCCGAGGTCAATCGCGATGTCGTAGGTCAAAAAGTCAAACAGTCCCATGGTCTTCGTATGTCAATGTTTAAAATGGCGAATGCCCGTCATGACCATAGCCATGCCGTTGGCGTCACAGTAATCGGTACTCAGTTGGTCCTTAATGGATCCTCCTGGTTGTATCACTGCCCGGATGCCAGCTTCGTATGCAATTTCCACACAATCTGGGAAAGGAAAAAATGCATCGGAGGCCATCACGGCACCTTCGAGTGAAATTCCGAAAGATTCCGCCTTCTGAATCGCTTGCTTCAAGGCGTCTACACGCGAGGTTTGGCCTGTTCCGCTCGCGATGAGCTGGCGGTCTTTCGCCAAAACAATCGTATTGCTCTTTGTGTGCTTGCACACGGCAGAAGCGAAAAGCAAATCGTCGACTTCTTGCGCGGAGGGTGCGCGCTTCGTGGCTACCGTCAAATCCGCTTCACTGTCGCGGTGGCTGTCACGAGCTTGGAGAAGGACGCCATTCAAGGTGGAACGCACCAAATGCTGGGGCCAGTCACAGGGCTGGCTTTCGAGAATGATGCGGTTTTTCTTGCTCTTCAAGATGTCCAAAGCCCCCACACTATACCGTGGTGCGATGACCACCTCAAAGAACAAATCGTTCATTTTGGTAGCCGTTTCTTCCTCAATGGTCTCGTTGCAGGCGATCACACCTCCAAAGGCAGACACCGGATCAACGGCCAATGCGCGATCCCAAGCTTGGCTCAAGGTATCGGCAGAGGCAATGCCGCAAGCATTGTTGTGTTTGATGATGGCTACCGTAGGATCTTCGCCGCCCTCAGCGCAGAAAAGTATCGCCGCATCGATGTCCAACAAGTTGTTGTAGCTGAGCTCTTTGCCATTGTGCTGGATGAAGAGTTCGTCCAGGTTGCCAATAAACCATGCCGGCTGGTGGGGGTTCTCCCCATAACGAAGTGCCCGGCGCTCGCCAGGTAGACCCGGGAAGGGCTTGGATCCGTCGGCAAACCAGGCAGCAATCGCCCCATCGTAGTGGTGACTGACTTGAAAGCTCCGGGCAGCAAAAGCTTTGCGCTGCGCCAAGGTGGTTTGAGCCCCTTGCTCCGTGAGGATGCGCAGTACGTCTGCATAGTCTCGGCGCGAGGATACCATCCAGACATCCGTAAAGTTTTTGGCCCCCGCGCGAATGAGGGAGATACCACCGATGTCAATTTTCTCGATGATATCCGCTTCGGATGCTCCCGAAGCCACCGTATCCTCAAAAGGATAAAGGTCCACGATGACCAAATCAAAGCTGGGGATGTTGCGCTCAGCGACCGTTTGTGCATCGGCAGGATGGCTCCGGCGCCACAAAATTCCCCCGAAGACATTCGGGTGGAGGGTCTTGACCCGGCCGTCCAGGATGCTCGGGAATCCCGTCACGTCTTCGATGGGGGTGGAGGGAAGTCCTTCCGACTCGATGAATGCTTGGGTGCCCCCTGTGGAATACAAGGCCACCCCCTGTTCGTGCAATGCGTGAAGGATGGGGGCAAGACCGTCCTTGTGAAAGACGGAAATCAAAGCAGAACGGACAGGAGTGAGCACAGACATGGACGAGAAAAAATCAAAAATCAAAGGTAGGGATTCCATGGCATGGACTTTGTAATTTTCAGGGCTCATGCGCAAAATATCCGCCCTCCTTTCTGAATCCTTCCGCTTCGCCTGGATGGCATTGGTTTCCAATCGGTTGCGAACCTTTTTAAGCCTGCTGGGAATCACCATTGGCATCTTCGCCATCATCGCAGTCTATGCCATTGTAGACAGCCTTGAGCGGAACATTCGGCAATCCGTGGACAGCTTGGGGAGTGACGTGGTATACGTTCAAAAATGGCCTTGGGGCGGAGGGGACGGGGAATATGCATGGTGGAAATATTTCCAGCGCCCGGAAGTGGGCATGAATGACTTCAAGCGCCTCCACGCACGCAGCCCTAGAACAGCCGATTTCATCACCTACATCGTTGGAAGCAATGAGACGGTGAAAATGGGCAACTCGAGTGTAGAGCGCGTGGAAGTCAATGGGGTGACGTACCACTATGGTGCATTAAACGCCCTCAACTTGGAAAAAGGGCGTTATTTCTCTGAAGGTGAAATGAATTCGGGTCGAAATGTCGCAGTGCTCGGCGCCGACATTGCCTCGGGGCTATTTCCAACGGGAAATGCCGTGGGCGAGAGTGTCCAATGCTTTGGCCGAACCTTTGTCATCATTGGTGTTCTGCCGAAGGAAGGAGCCAATCTGATTGGCCAAAGCCATGATACGAAGATGCTTATTCCCGCGACGCTGTTCACGGCGCTCAAGGGGGATGAAATGGGGGGGTCGGCCATTCAGGCGAAGGTCAAACCCGGATACACCACCTTGGAACTTAAAGAAGACCTCCGCATGCACATGCGGGCCATCCGCCGCCTCAAACCTATTTCAGAAGACGATTTTACCTTGAACGAATCCTCCGTTTTTTCACAGGGCTTGGACACCATGTTTGGTGCAATCGGCATGGCTGGAACGGTCATCGGTGGATTTTCCATCCTCGTGGGCGGCTTTGGTATTGCGAACATCATGTTCGTTTCGGTACGCGAGCGAACGGGTCAAATAGGCATCCAAAAAGCCCTCGGAGCCACTCGGGTCTTTATCCTCACTCAGTTCCTGGTTGAATCGACGCTTTTGTCGGTTGTGGGGGGGGTGGCAGGGCTGATCCTCGTGGCCGGATTGATGGCGGCGGGCACCGCGATATCGGGCTTTGAATTGGCCATGAGTGTGAGCAACGTCACCACGGGTGTTTTGTTGTCCGCGGCCATCGGTCTGTTGTCCGGCCTTGCGCCCGCTTCCATGGCGGCCCGGCTTGATCCCGTCGAGGCCATCCGATTCAATCAATAAGGCGTTTACAAGGCTTCGGCCACCGCCCGGCAGACGGCTTCCAGTTTGGCTTGATCCGCAGGGCCAAAAGCACCTTTGGTGTGGCTATCAATGTCGAGTTGACCGATGAGATCCCCGTCTTTGTAGATGGGTACAACAATTTCGGACTGCGTTTCGATGGAGCAGGCCAAGTAATTCTCTTGCGCATGCACATCTGGCACGACGAAGACCTCTCCGCTTTCCGCCACTTGCCCACAAATCCCTTTGCCAAAAGGAATGCGGGTGTGGTCCGTGCTTGCCCCCACGTAGGCCCCAAGTTCGAGCATCCGGGCGTCAGAATCCATCCAATAAAATCCCACCCAATTGTAATGAGGGTTTTCGTTTTGGAGCGTTTGGCAAATGGCCAAATGGTCGGCAAAAGCTTCGTGAATGCGAGTTTTCCAGTTCATAGTGGTTCCAAACTAGTAGGAAGATGCGAGGAGAGAGGCTATTTTGGGATAGAAGAGGACGACGGCCGTCGCTACGGCAAAAACGGAGGCCAAGAGTACTGCGCCGGCGGCGATGTCCTTGGTTCGTTTGATGGCTGGATGGTCCTCAGGTTGGATATAATTGCACAGCGCTTCGATGGCTGAATTCACTAATTCCAGCCCCATAATCAATCCATAAAGGCTGAAGAGGATGGCCCATTCCGTCGTGGACAATTCGACCCAAACCCCCAGTCCGCTGACCACCACCGCGGCCAGGAGATGAACCCGCATGGTGAGTTCGCTCTCCCAGGTCAATGCAACACCGTTGAGGGCTTGACGTATCCGGAGGAGGGCGTGGCGAAAAAAGGCCAGCGGTTCGTTCGGTTTCATGACTCAAAGGTAGGCTTCTGAGCGCTCAGAATGGATCAAACTAGGTCGTACGCTCGAAGAAATCCATCGCTTAAACCAAAGCCTCATTCCGCAATCTCATTGGAGCTAAACGCAGAGGCATTGAGGGGGGTCGCTTGGGAAAAACAAAACACTTTGCCACCCAAACTCCTTACCTTTGTTTAATTATCCTTAAAGAAACCTCCTCATGGCTTGGATTCGCCGAATCACCCTAGCAACCTTGTTTTTGCTTTCCGCCTCGCTCGGAGCCCAAACCCTTGATCTTGTTCAAGCGCCCAACCTCTCCAAATGTACCGGAGACTCCTTGCGCTTGACCATGACGATTGGCGCCCCAGGCATGTCGGCCACCAATGACTTTTTTGTGCTGCTGGCCCCAGGCATGAAGGCGGCCTTCACTCAAGCCGCCAGTGATACCCTGGACATCGTCAAATGGCAATCCATTACTCCGGCACCCACTGGCACCGTCGCAGATACTATTTCGGCCGGGGTGAAATACGCCTGGGTGGTGATTCCGGTGACCATTACCACGAACAATTTTTACAGTTTAGCGGTCCGCTCGACGTCTCCGGTTCTTTGGTCCGATACCATCCAAATGACCGTCAATGTGGCGCCTGAAGTGCACATTGAATCGATTTCTGGTGGTTTTGAAAACCTCTACAGTGGTGGACCGGATTGGGGAATGTGCGAAGGCGATACCATTGTCTTACATGCCACGAAAGGGCTGGACAGTTATGTTTGGACCAATGGCGGCAGTACCATCACTGGAGCCACCGCCGATTCCTTGCTCGTCTTTGCGAGCGGCTCCTACGGGGTTACCGGCTCCTCAGGCAACTGTGACGTAATGAGCGTGGACACCATAATCAACATCTTTGCTCCCCAAACGACCATTACCCACATTCCAACGGGAATGTTCACCCTCAATGTACTGGATAAGGACAGCCAAGTAGACTCGCTGGCCTTCTGTGAAACAGAGTCCATCGTGCTGCGCGGTCCGATTTCCTTTGCAACGGGTACGAGCGTAACCTACCAATGGGTGAAGGATTCCATTGACCAATTTGGCCAAACCCTCAAGGTGGCCATCAATGGAGCGACCAACCGGGATTTCACCACCAATCAGTCGGGACTATACTCATTGGTCACCGCGTGGTTCCCTGGCGGATGCCCCGATACCAGCTATTCCGTTGAGCTCTTTGTTGACACCGTCCCTGATACCTTCATTGAAAACATCATGTGGTCATGGCAGAGCGCGGCCTCTTTGGATATCTGCCCTGGCGACTCCACGCTGCTGCGACCCAACGCCACAAGTTTCACGAACGATTGGACCTACCAGTGGGAAGTGAAATACCCCATTTCTGCGGGTACTTGGCAAGCGTTGCCCGGCCAAGACCAGGAAGATTTGGTGGTTGATACGGCGCTGATGGCCGGGTCCGCACAATACCGCTTGGTCATTAACAGCGAAAACTGTGACTTCACCACGGCCCCCTTGCAAGTCAACGTGATTCCCTTGCCAACAGTGACTGTAGCGCCCAAGGATAGCTTGGCCCTCTGCGCGGGCGATTCCGTACTGATCGGAGCGACCGGCAATGGACTGTCTTACCAATGGACGTGGGCTACAGGTGCCTACTCGGGGGTCTCGTTTTACGCCAAAGATCCCGGTACCTATGTGGTTGAAGCCACGGGCCCAAACAATTGTTTGAGTTACGACACCTTGAAAATCACCCAGATTGTTGTTACGCCGAACGCAGGCCCAGACCAAGTGGTCATGCCAGGGGATGTGGTGCAATTGAATGCATCAGGGGGCCTTCAGTATTATTGGTATGCCGACAAGCCCGCATACTTCAGTGACCCCTACAATCCCCAAGCTCAGACCCGTCCTACGAGCGATACTACGTGGTATTATGTTGAAGTCCGCAGCGCATTAGGTTGTTGGGGAATCGATTCCATGATGGTGGTGCAGTTTGACCCCGCAACCCTGTTGCCCAATCTGAGCCATGTCATGAATGTGATCACTCCGAATGGAGACGGTTTCAACGACGTCTTCGATATGTCGGAGGTCGTCCAAGCGGATTCATGTGACTTGGTCATTTTGGATCGCTGGGGAGCCAAAGTGTATGAGGAATCCCGCTACATCAGTGGTTGGGATGGCCGCAACGCCGGCGGAGACCCACTTCCCGACGGGACCTACTACTATTTGCTGCTCTGCAACGGAGAACCCCGTTACCGCGGCGCCATCACTGTAATTCGCAATTAATCGCCCTGAATCCATGAAAAAAACACTTCTATTTGTATTTGCTCTGGGTAGCTGGATGGCGCAAGGCCAACAACTTCCCCTTTACGCGAATTATTTTTTCGCCCCGCAAATGACCAACCCGGCGACCTCTGGGGCGGATGGATTTAGCGAATTGACCACCATGCACCGCCAGCAGTGGCAGGGAATGGAGGGCGCGCCAGAAACATCGGCCTTGGTCTTCAACGGAGCGTTGAACAAGGAGCGCATTGGATATTCCGTGTATGCGTTCACCGACAAGACCGATATCGTCAGCCGTTCTGGTATTTATGGCAACTATGCCTACCACGCCCAGCTCTCCGAGAATTCGGTGTTGAGCTTTGGCGTCGGCGCGGGCTACGTAAACAATGCCTTTGATATGGCGTCGGTTCGGGTCAAGAACGAGGGCGACCCCTTCCTATTTCCCGCCAACCAAAACGGTACGCTGGACATGACCTTGGGCGTAAACCTCCGCGTTTCTGACTTCAACTTGGGCTTGAGTGTTCCCCAATTGTTGAACCCCACGATCACCTACAGCAACAACTACGACGGTCCGGTGGCCTTTCATCTGATTCGCCACTATGTGGCACGCACCCAATATGACATAAACATTCAAAAGGACCGCATGGTCTTGTCGCCCATGGTGACAGTGCGCGCTGCGGCCTTTGTGAAACCCCAAGTCGATGCGGGATTGCTCTTTGATATGAAGGAATACGGGTACATCGGAGCCATGTACCGTTCAAATTATGCGGCGACCATGAATGTGGGCGTTCACCTGACTCCCGTGCTTTCGCTGGGCTATGCGCATGAGTTTAGCACCAACACCTTTGCTTCCTATCTGGGTATGAGCAATGAGTTCATCCTCTCGTATAAGTTTGGCGACAACAAGCGCAATGAGCGCATGGAGGCCGAAATTAAGCGCCTCAAAGACAAACAGCGTCAATCCAGCCAAGAAACGGAGAAGTTGCTCAACGAGCGCTTTGAAGAATTCAAGGAAGAGATGGGGGCAGCCCAAGCCGCTGAACTCGAGAAGCAGAAAGAAGCCCTCAAGGCAGAAGGGTTGCAACTCCAAGAGGCAGGTGCCCAAAATGGCGGCCTTCGCGGTAATGGCGGCAACCAAAATGGCAATGGCAATGATGGTTTTGCCGACGGAGCATGGGGCCAAGGAGGCAACCAAGGTGGAAGCATGTCCAACGGAGGCGCTATCAACAATGATGGGGCGATCAAGGGCTACCGCAACGACGAATATGCCTCCAATGTGGCGCCAGGTTCTCCGGGGTACTATGTGACCGCGGGGGTATATGGCGAGCAGGCTAATGCCGACCGCATGGCCAGCAGCTTGGCGAAAAAGGGCATTTCTGCGAAGGTCTTCCGCGATTCCCGCAACAACATGTACTACGTGTACTTGCTGAAGTTCCGCAACTACGAAGGGGCAGAGAGCGCAAAGAGTACCGGCCTAAACGGTCAGTACTCCGGCAAACTGTGGATCAAGGTGGTTGAATAATGCGTAGGCTTCTATCGCTTGTTGCGCTCGTCCTAGGGATGGGTTTCTGGAGCCCCTCGGCGCAGGCTGCGCACTTGGTGGGTGGAGAAATCACCTATACCTGCAATGGTGGCAACAATTACACGATCCGTCTACGGGTTTACCGCGATTGCAATAGCGGCGGGGCCCAATTTGACAACACAGTGACCTTCACCATTTTTGACAATACGGGGGCACAACTCTACAATCCCACGGTCAATAAGGGGGCGACGATTTCGGTGCCTGCGGGTACGGGCAACCCTTGTTTGACGACGCCTCCAAACATCTGTACGGAGTATGCGGACTATGTGCATACGATGAACCTGCCAGCGCGGGTCGGTGGATATACTATTTCCTACCAGCGTTGCTGCCGCAATGCCACGATTTCAAATATCTCCGCGAGCGGCAAGGGCAACACCTACACGGTGCAAATCCCGTCGATGGACAATTGCAACAATTCTCCCCAATTCACCACGGTCCCTCCGATTGTGCTTTGCCTGAATGACCAGCAAAACATCAATGCATCGGCGACCGATGCCGACGGGGATTCCCTGTACTATGAATTCTGCGATATTCTCAATGGCGGATCGAGCGGAAATGCGTCCCCCAATCCGGCCTCTGCGCCCCCATACTCGGCCATTTCTTTTATCGCACCGCAGACGAGCAGCAGCCCCATCCCAGGGAATCCGGCGCTCACCATCGATCCTAACACGGGCTTCATAACTGGTTCAGCCAATACAACGGGGCAATTTGTGGTGGGAATCTGCGTGAGCGAGTACCGCAATGGGGTCCTACAGTCCACCGTGCGTCGTGACTACCAGTTCAATATCACGAACTGCGTGAGCAATGTCGTGGCAGACATGTTGACCCAAATTGAGAAGCCCAGTCTACTTTGTGGCGGTCGTACCATGCCTTTCCAGGCTCAGACCTCCGGAGCCATTTCCTACTTATGGGATTTTGGGGATACGACAACCACGCAGGATACCAGTTCTTCGCCCTCTCCCTCTTGGACATATCCGGATACCGGAGAATACACCGTCATGTTGGTCATCAATCCCGGATTGGTCTGTACGGATACCGTGTATGAGAGTTTTCATATTTATGATGCCCCGGACTATGTGATCGCCTACGATGGGCAAAGCTGTTTTGAAGCGCAAGATCTCATGTTCTATGCGAACGGAACCACACCGCACGACGCGACCTTCTCGTGGGATTTCGGCAATTTGTCAAACACCTTCGGAGCCACGGGGGATACCGTCCACCATGTCAGTTGGTCGCAGCCTGGAAAATATCCAGTGCGGTTGATTGTCTCGTCCAAAACCTGTCCGGACACCACCTACGACACTGTTGACGTGGTCCAGTGGTCTTTACCCGTCTTTGCAGGCAATGACACCGTGATTGCACGGGGCGATACCGCCTACTTGAATGTGAGCGCGGGTTCCGCATACCGTTGGTTCGCGGATAAACCGGTCTACTTTAACAACTACCGCCGCCAGGACCCACAAGCCTGGACGTACCAGGACTCCACCACGTTCTATGTGATTGTGACCAACTCCGTTGGGTGCCAGGGAATGGATACAGTGTTTGTGTACTATTCACCCGATCAGGTGGATCCAGACCTCTCGAATGTTCAAAACGCCATGACGCCAAATGGAGACGGCATGAATGATGTCCTGGATCTCTCCGAGGTAACCTTTGGGGATCAATGCACCCTGCGCGTCTTGAACCGCTGGGGTGGACAAGTCTACTACCAAGAGTCGTACGACGACAGCTGGGGGGGCACCAACCCGAATGGCAATCCTTTGCCTCCGGGCACCTACTACATCTTACTGCATTGCGGGAAGGAGCTGCGCTACGGAGGTCCAGTGACCATCGTTCGATAGATTCTCCGTGCCGCGTGTTTAGCGCATAAAAAACCCCGGTCCAAAAGGCCGGGGTTTTTTTATTTCGACAACTTGGTGTCTATTGAAACATGTCTTTGACGCGATCAAAGAAGCCTTTGTCCGTCTTTCCAGGATTGGGTTGGAAATTCGCACTCTCTTGCAGCTTTTCCAACATAGCCTTTTCCTCACTGCTGACCGATTTGGGGGTCCAGACCGAAATGTGGACCAACAAGTCACCCGTACCATAGCCCTCAACGCTGGGCAAGCCTTTTCCTTTGAGTCGCAGCGTCTTTCCACTTTGCGTGCCCGCATCAATTTTCATGCGCGCCTTGCCTTGGACCGTCGGAATTTCAGCCGTCGTTCCCAAGGCCACATCCGGGAAGGAGAGGTACAGGTCGTAGTGTAGATTTTGTCCTTCGCGCACCAATTCGGGATGCGCCTCCTCCTCAATGCTAACAATCAAATCGCCCGCAGGTCCCCCCACAGGGCCATGGTTGCCTTTGCCGCCCACGCGGAGTTGCATACCATCTTGGACTCCAGCCGGAATCTTGACGCTAACTACCTCTTCCACGCGCTCTAGACCATCTGCTCCAACGCCGTCTGGACGTTTGTCAATCATCTTGCCGGATCCATTGCACCCATGGCAGGCAGACGCGGTCCGCATCTGGCCCAAGATTGTGTTCTGAACGCGGGTAATTTGGCCCGAGCCTTGGCAAACGGTACAGGTTTTAAATGTCAATCCCTCTGCAGGAACGGCGCGGCGAATTTTAATTTTCTTTTCGACCCCTCCTACGATGTCTTCGAGGGTGAGTTTTACCCGCACACGAAGGTTGGCTCCACGTGCTGCGCCACCTCGTCCACCGCCTCCACCAAAACCACCGAATCCACCGCCTCCGAAGATGTCTCCAAAGTGGCTGAAGATATCGTCCATGTTCATGCCGCCGCCAAAACCGCCTCCGGAACCAGGTCCAAAAGCTTGGTGGCCAAACTGGTCGTATTTCTGTTTTTTCTCGGGGTTGGAGAGGACTTCGTAGGCTTCCGCCGCTTCCTTGAACTTATCCTCTGCTTCCGCATTTCCCGGGTTTTTATCCGGGTGGTATTGGATGGCTAGTTTGCGGTAGGCTTTTTTGATTTCGTCCGCCGAAGCTGACTTATTCACGCCTAAAACCTCGTAATAATCGCGCTTGGCCATACTTATGCGGGGTGTTGGTCCGCAACGACGACTTTGGCGTAGCGAATGATTTTGCTACCCAAGAGATAGCCTTTTTCAATTTGGTCCACCACTTTGCCTGCCATATCAGGACTTGGGGCGGGTATGTTCGTGATGGCTTCCATCGTCTCGACATCAAACACGTGGCCGACCGTGGATTCCATTTCTTTCAAGCCCTCCGCTTTGAGGGTGTTCATCAATTTGGTGTAGATCAACTCCATACCAACTCGCTCGGGCGAGTCCTCTCCAATGTTTTTAAGCGCGCGTTCAAAATCGTCCACAATGGGGAGGACCGACTTGAGCACTTTTTCATTGGCCGTTGCCATCAAGTCCAGACGTTCGCGGGCATTGCGGCGACGGAAGTTTTCAAACTCGGCATAGAGGCGTAAGTTTTGGTCTTTCAGTGCCTGAATTTCTTCTTCATGTGAAGGCGTCTCCGTAGCCGTCTCCTCGGAGGGAGGCGTATCTACGGTAGACTCGAGTTCAGATTCGGGAACCTGGGGTTCGTGGGGGGTGGATTCTTTGGCCATGTCAGATAAAAACTATGCTCCCCTCAAAGCAAACAATCTGCCAAACTGCACGATGTGTCAGAATGGCAGATTGCGTGGAAGTGAGCAGACAGGTCGGACGCGTCAGGCGACCTTTTGTCGGGATTATTTCAAAAGGGACTTGAGAGCGGCTTCCAATTGAGCGCCGCGAAGGCCTTTGGCGATCACCTTGCCATTACCGTCCACCAAGAATGTCATAGGGATGGCATTCACACCATATAGCGCGGCGCCCTGGGCCTTCCAGCCTCGTAGGTCACTCACATGGTTGGCCCAAACAAGGCCATCCTTTTCAATGGCTTGAACCCAGCGGTCTTTCGCTTGGTCCAAACTCACCGAATAGATTTCAAATCCTTTTCCCGCCGTGTACTTCTTGTCTTTGTACTCCGTATAAATGCGGACGACATTGGGGTTTTCCATCCGGCATGGGCCACACCAGGAAGCCCAAAAGTCGATCAAAACCACTTTGCCGCGGAGGTCACTCAGTTTCATGATATCCCCGTTGGGATTCTGATACGCCAATTCAGGGGCTTGATCGCCCACATTGACATTGGCCAACTGGAGGGCCATATCCGGGCGGAGGCTCGTTTCGGAAGGCGTTGCCGCGGTCCAAACAAGGCTCGAAACAATAAGGAGGGAAAGGAATGTGTATTTCATGATGGGTGCAAGTTAGGCAGGAATGCGTTCAATGTGGGCACCGAGGGCTCGGAGGCGCTCGTCAATGCGCTCGTAGCCGCGGTCAATTTGTTCAATGTTGTGGATGGTGCTGGTTCCTTCGGCCGTGAGGGCAGCAATAAGCAAGGCGATGCCCGCTCGAATATCTGGCGAAGTCATCACCGTGGCTCGCAGGGGCACCTTTCGGTCTAAACCAATGACGGTGGCGCGGTGGGGATCGCAAAGAATGATTTGGGCGCCCATATCAATCAATTTGTCGACAAAGAACAATCGGCTCTCAAACATCTTTTGGTGGATCAACACGGATCCCTTGGCTTGGGTAGCCGTGACAAGTACTATGCTCAACAAGTCAGGCGTAAAGCCGGGCCAGGGCGCATCGGCCACCGTAACCATCGAACCGTCCAAGTAAGCGCCGATTTCGTAGGATTCTTGGGCGGGAATGTAGATGTCGTCCCCCTGAATCTCGAGCTGAATGCCCAATTTTTTAAACACCTCGGGAATCACACCCAGATGGGCCACCCCCGCGTTTTTAATGGTGATTTCGCTTTGGGTCATGGCGGCGAGGCCAATCCATGAACCAATTTCAATCATATCTGGCAAGCAACGGTGTGTCGTGCCGCCCAGGCGTTCGACACCGGTAATAGTCAGCAAGTTGGACCCAATGCCTTCAATCTTCGCCCCCATGCGGACGAGCATAGCGCACAATTGCTGTAAATAGGGCTCACAGGCTGCATTGTAAATCGTGGTGACGCCGGGGGTGAGCACAGCGGCCATTACGATATTGGCCGTCCCGGTCACAGACGCCTCATCCAAGAGCATGTAGGCTCCGCGCATGCCTCCTTCAGGGCGCTCGACGCCATAGAAATGGGAGTTCTCTTCATATTTGAATTCGGCACCCAATTTCATGAAGCCCAAGAAGTGGGTATCCAGACGACGTCGTCCAATTTTATCGCCGCCCGGCTTGGGAATGTAGCCCTTGCCAAATCGGGCCAATAAAGGACCGACGAGCATGATGGAGCCGCGAAGGGATGCCCCTTTTTTCTTGTAGGTCTCAGAAAAAAGAAAATTGACGTCCACGTTCTTGGCGCAGAAGCTGTAATCGCCATGGCCATGCTTGGTGACCTCGACACCAAAATCCCCGAGGATTTCGATCAGCTTGTTGACATCCACGATGTCCGGGATATTGGCCACGCGCACCGTCTCCTCGGTAAGAAGGACGGCACACAGAATTTGTAGGACTTCATTTTTGGCCCCCTGAGGGTGCACATCGCCGCGGAGGCGATGACCCCCCGTAATTTTAAAACTGGACACAGGGATAGGGGATTATTTGCGTTTAAAATTGGTTTTCCGCTTGAAGTTAGGCTTGGGCTTCTTCTTGGTGCGGGTATGCAAGGGAGCATTCTGCGAGACGACTCCCCGGTTTACGGAAAGGGCGGCTTTTTCTTGGCCCAAACGGCCCCCGGACAAAATCCGGAGCTCGGCAAAGATGACTGCGTCGTCCACATTGTCCTTGTTCCAGGATAAATAGGCGCGCTTCATTTGATTGGCAATGTCCAACTCCATGGCATCTCGCTCCTCCGAGGCCTCCATATCGGCGACGGTGGAGATCAAATTCTGGAGAATATTGCCATAGTAGCGGTGGCTCCGGCTCTTTTGAGGGTAGGGCACGGCATCCGGCTTCCCACTTAGCTTTTCCCTCGTGGGGGTGGGGTAGGGGCAATCTACATCCAGTTCAAAATTGGACATCACAAAGAGGTGGTCCCACAGCTTATGCCGGTAGTCCGGATTGTCCCGCAGGCCCGGGTTGAGGTTGCCAATCACATCGATGATGCTGTTCGCGACCTTGGTCCGATGTTCCCGGTCGGGAAGCGTCAAGCAGTATGCAATCATCGATTGCACATGCCGGCCATATTCAGGCATGCGAAGGTCTTCGCGGTCCGTGTTGTAGTCGAGAGCCAGTGCGGCAATTTGGGAAGTTTCAATCATGATAGGAGTTGCAATTTAGCAAACTTGAGGAGCAATTTTTTCTCTCCGGCGTTGTCAAAGACGATGGTCGCTTTCTTCTCGCTGCCTTCGCCCGTTAATTCGGTCACTTTTCCGATGCCAAATCGGTCGTGCACCACCCGTACGCCAACGTCCAAATCCAAGTCGAGGGCATGCGAGCTCGCCGATGCAGACTGTGTGGCCTGTTGGAGGGGCTTGAGTGCGGTCGGTCGACGGAAGCGCACGGGTGCAGGAGGCGGACTGCTTGGGCGCTCGGGTGCTTTCGCCGGGCGCGAGGCGCTCCCTGAACGAGCGGTGCGGCTCCGGGGGGCGGATAGGTCAAAGGCATCCCGCAGCTCTTGCGGGACGGAATAGCTAGGTTGAAATTCGGGGATGTGCACATCGAGGTGCGCTTCGTCCAGTTCCTCCAAAAAGCGACTGGGCTCGCAATCGATGAGTTTGCCCCAGCGGTATCGTACGTGGGCATAGGTCAGGAAGGCGCGTTTTTCGGCGCGAGTCAGCGCCACGTAGAATAGCCGGCGTTCTTCTTCCAAATCCGACCGCGAACCCATGGACATCATGGAGGGAAAAAGGTTTTCTTCCATGCCCACCACAAAAACAGCGGGAAACTCCAAGCCCTTTGCTAGGTGAATCGTCATCAAATTCACCTTGGGGCGGTCGTCGTCGTCCGGGCGGTCCGCATCGGTGAGAAGCGCCACATCCTGCAAGAAGGCCCCCAGACTCGGGTCACCATCTTCCACTTGCTGTTGCTGCTCTACAAAGTCTTTGATGCCGTTCAGGAGCTCTTGAACGTTCTCGTAGCGCGAAATTCCCTCAGGCGTTTTGTCGTCGGACAACAGTTTGATCAGTCCGCTGGTACGGGCAATGTGCTCCACGACATCAAAGGCGTCTTTTTGCTCGGCGATGATCTGGTAGGATTTGACCAAGTCCACAAAAGCTAATAGGCGCTCCTGCGTGGGTTTGTTGATGGCTACCCCCCAGGGTCCTGCTTCGGCGGCCGCATCCCAAAGGCTGGTTTGCCGCTCATTCGCGGCGATGGTCAAACGGGCGAGGGTCGTGTCACCAATTCCTCGGGCAGGTAAATTAATGACCCGTCGAAAGGCCTCTTCGTCTTTGGGGTTGATGGTCAGGCGCACATAGGCCATCAGATCCTTGACCTCCTTGCGTTGGTAGAAGGAGAGTCCTCCAAATATCCGGTACGGGATGTTGCGGCGACGCAAGGCGTCTTCAAAGGCCCGGGATTGGGCATTCGTGCGGTAGAGAATCGCAAAATGGTCGTGAGCCAAATGTTCCCGCATGTGGAGTTCCCAGATGGTTTGGGCGACGTAGTTGCCCTCATCCGAATCGCTCACGCTTTTGTGAACTACGATGCGTTCCCCTGGGGGATTCTCCGTCCAAACGTTTTTTTCGAGCTGGTCCTGGTTGTGTTTGATCAGTGAGTTGGCTGCCTCTACAATGCATTGACTGCTCCGGTAGTTCTGTTCGAGTTTAAACAGTTTGGCGTCGGGGTAATCCTTTTGGAAATGGAGAATATTCCGAATATTCGCCCCGCGAAAGGCATAGATACTTTGCGCATCATCGCCCACGACACATAAGTTCTCAAAGCGCGATGCCAAGGCCTTGACGATGAGGTATTGGGAGTGGTTGGTATCCTGGTACTCGTCCACGAGGATGTACTTGAATCGCTCTTGATAGCGAGCCAGCGCCTCAGGAAACTTGACGAAGAGCTCGTTGGTTTTGAGCAAGAGGTCATCAAAGTCCATAGCGCCCGCCCGAAAGCACTTTTCCATGTACGCCGCGTAGAGCTCTCCTATCTTGGGCATGCGGGCCGAGGCATCGGCTTCCTGCAAGTCGGCCCGGCTTTGGTAGGCCTTGGGGGTAATCAGGTTGTTCTTGTAGGACGATATGCGTCCCGCTACGCCTTTGACCTTATAGATGTCCTTGTCTAGGTCGCGCTCTTTAATCAATCCGGCGATGACTTTTTGGGCATCCTCGCTGTCGTAGATCGTAAAGTTGGACGGGTAGCCGAGGCGATGGCCTTCAATTCGAAGGATGCGCGCAAAAATGGAGTGGAAGGTGCCCATCCACAGATTTTTCGCCTCCGTTCCGCCTAACAGCTTCTCAATTCGCCCTTTCATTTCACGGGCTGCTTTGTTCGTAAACGTGAGCGAGAGGATGTTAAATGGATCCACCCCGCGCTCCATGAGGTAAGCTATGCGGTAGGTGAGAACACGTGTCTTTCCAGAACCCGCGCCAGCAATTACCATGACAGGGCCCTCCGTCTGTTGGACAGCTTGTTGTTGGACCGAATTGAGGGCGGATAAATAACTCGACATGGAAGGGTTCCAAAGGTAGCGTTAAGCGTTGCGATGAAAAAGTTTGAAAACTGCAAGAAAATCAGAATGATTAGAAGCGAAAAATGGTCTACATTTGCAGTCCCCTAAAAAGTAGGGGTGTATTTTATTGTAGCGACGACAACCAACACAATTAACAAGAATGCCTACCATTCAGCAGCTCGTTCGTAAAGGACGAGTCAAACTCGAAAAGAAGAGCAAGTCCGCAGCGCTGGACTCCTGCCCTCAACGCCGCGGCGTATGCACGCGGGTGTACACAACAACTCCTAAGAAGCCGAATTCCGCGATGCGTAAGGTTGCCCGTGTGCGCCTCACCAACGGAAACGAAGTCAACGCCTACATCGGCGGTGAAGGCCACAACCTTCAGGAACACTCCATCGTGCTTGTGCGCGGCGGACGTGTGAAAGACTTGCCTGGTGTCCGCTACCACATTGTACGTGGTGCCTTGGATACCGCCGGTGTGAATGGCCGCATGCAGCGCCGTTCGAAGTATGGTACAAAACGACCCAAAGTCAAAAAATAATAGGAAACCATGAGAAAGACGCGTGCTAAGAAGCGCCCCCTATTACCGGATCCCCGTTTCAACGATCCCTTGGTAACCCGCTTCGTCAACAATTTGATGTATGACGGTAAGAAGTCTACGGCTTATGCCATCTTCTACGAAGCCATCGACTTGGTCTCTGAAAAGTCTGGCGAAGCCAACGGTTTGGAGCAGTGGAAGACCGCTTTGACCAATGTAATGCCTCATGTGGAAGTCCGCAGCCGCCGTGTAGGGGGTTCGACCTTCCAGATTCCTCAGCAAATCCGCCCCGAGCGCAAAATCTCCATGGCTATGAAGTGGATGATTGGCTACGCTCGTGGTCGCAACGAAAAGAGCATGGCTGGGAAGCTAGCCGGTGAAATCATGGCTGCCGCCAAAGAAGAAGGCGCAGCAGTGAAGAAGCGTATGGATGTTCACAAGATGGCCGAGGCAAACAAAGCCTTCTCACACTTCCGTTTCTAATCTATTGAGATCATGTCAAAGCGCGATTTAAAATTCACACGCAACATTGGTATCATGGCCCACATCGATGCGGGCAAGACGACGACCACGGAGCGTATCCTCTATTACACAGGTGTAAGCCACAAAATTGGTGAAGTACACGACGGTGCTGCGACCATGGACTGGATGGTTCAGGAGCAGGAGCGCGGAATCACCATCACATCGGCTGCTACGACCTGTTTTTGGCGCTTCCCAACCGTTCAAGGAAAGGATACCGCCGATACCCAGCAGTATAAGATTAACATCATCGACACTCCAGGACACGTAGACTTTACCGTTGAGGTAGAGCGTTCATTGCGCGTTTTGGACGGTGCCGTGGCACTCTTGTGTGCGGTAGGTGGTGTTCAGCCCCAGACGGAAACCGTGTGGCGTCAAGCAACGAAGTACAACGTACCTCGTATTGCTTTCGTCAATAAAATGGACCGGACCGGTGCAGATTTCTTTAACGTAGTTCGCCAGATCGACGAAAAATTGAAAGGAAACCCCATCCCCTTGCAGGTGCCCATCGGTGCTGAAACGGAATTCCAGGGTGTGGTGGACTTGTTGACGAATGAAGCCATCATTTGGGACGATGCCACGCAAGGCATGACCTACAAGGTGGTGGACATCCCTGCCGACTTGGTAGAGACGGTAGCCGAATACCGCGAAAAGTTGGTAGAGGCGGTGGCCGAATTCGATGACAACTTGATGGAGAAGTTCTTTGACGATCCAGATAGCATCACCAAGGAAGAATTGGTGAACGCCATTCGCAAAGCGACCATCGCTCAGAAGATCACCCCCGTATTGTGTGGCTCAGCCTTCAAGAACAAGGGTGTTCAAACGATGCTGGACGCCGTGATGTCGTACATGCCTTCTCCCGTTGACGTAGAGGGTATCACCGGCACCAACCCTGACACGGAGCTCGAAGAAGTGCGCAAGCCTGATCCCGAAGAGCCTTTTGCAGCCTTGGCGTTCAAGATTGCCACCGACCCCTTTGTCGGTCGTCTGTGCTTCTTCCGCGTATACTCTGGTAAGATTGACGCAGGTTCGTATACCAAGAACATGCGTACTGGAAACAAGGAGCGTATCTCACGCATCTTCCAAATGCACTCGAACAAGCAGAACCCCATCGACATGATCGAAGCGGGTGACATCGGTGCAGGGGTAGGTTTCAAGGACATCCGTACGGGTGACACCTTGTGCGACGAGAAGCGTCCCATCGTTCTCGAGTCTATGAGCTTCCCCGAGCCTGTTATCGGCTTGGCGGTAGAGCCTAAGACCCAAGCGGACGTGGATAAGTTGGGTATGGCTTTGGCCAAATTGGCTGAAGAAGATCCCACCTTCCGCGTGCACACGGACGAAGAGACGGGCCAAACGGTCATCTCGGGTATGGGTGAATTGCACTTGGAAATCATTGTTGACCGTTTGAAGCGTGAATTCAAGGTCGAGTGTAACCAAGGTGCTCCTCAAGTACAGTACAAAGAGGCTCTGACATCTAACTACAACCACCGTGAGGTGTACAAGAAGCAAACGGGTGGTCGCGGTAAGTTCGCGGACATCGTCTTCACCATCGGTCCTGCCGACGAAGACTTTACCGGTCAGCTTCAATTTGACAACCAGATCAAGGGTGGTAACATTCCTCGTGAATTCGTTCCCGCTGTGGAAAAGGGCTTCAAGGATGCCATGAACAATGGTCCGTTGGCTGGTTATGCCATCGACACCATGAAGGTGACCTTGACGGACGGTTCTTTCCACCCGGTGGATTCGGACTCCCTGTCCTTTGAATTGGCGGCCAAGATTGGTTTCCGTGATGCAGGTAAGAAAGCACGTCCCGTGATTCTGGAGCCGATGATGAAGATTGAGGTAGTGATGCCTGAATCCTCCATGGGTGACGTCGTCGGTGACCTGAACAAGCGCCGCGGTATTGTAGAAGGTATGGACACGAAAGAGGGTGACTCTGTCGTTCGCGCCAAAGTGCCTTTGAGTGAAATGTTTGGTTACGTGACCACGTTGCGTACGATCACTTCAGGACGTGGTAGCTCCTCCATGGAGTTTAGCCACTATGCCGAAACCCCCTCCAGCATTGCTGAAGCGGTGATCGAGAAAGTAAAAGGAAGCAAATAAGTCTTTTCCATCCTATGAGCCAGAAAATTCGCATTAAACTCAAGTCGTACGACCACATGCTCGTCGACAAGAGTGCAGAGAAAATCGTGAAAACGGTGAAGAGCACGGGTGCTGTTGTGAACGGTCCCATCCCCCTTCCCACGAACAAGCGTATCTACACGGTACTGCGTTCACCTCACGTCAACAAGAAAGCCCGCGAGCAGTTTGAGCTATCCAGCTACAAGCGTTTGTTGGACATCTACTCTTCATCCAGCAAGACGATTGACGCGCTGATGAAGTTGGAGCTGCCTAGCGGTGTGGAAGTAGAAATCAAAGTTTAATCAATTCCAATTGAAATCATGCCTGGACTAATTGGCAAGAAAATCGGAATGACCAGCATCTTCGACGCGGAGGGTAAGAACCAGCCGTGTACGGTCATCGAATTGGGCCCCTGTGTGGTCACCCAAGTCAAAACAGAAGATGTCGATGGTTACGCAGCCGTGCAGATCGGATTTGGGGAAAAGAAAAACCCCGTCCAAGCTGCCGCCGGCCATGCCAACAAGGCGAATACCACCGCCAAGAAGAAATATGTAGAGTTCAAAGACTTTGCCGATGGCGCAGTGAGCCTCGGAGATGTCTTGACCGTCGACATGTTTGAAGAAGGTGAGTTTGTGGATATCGTTGGAACGACAAAAGGTAAGGGCTTCCAAGGGGTTGTTCGCCGTCACGGTTTTAGTGGCGTTGGACAAAGCACCCACGGTCAGCACAACCGTCTCCGCGCACCGGGTTCAATCGGAGCAGGTTCGGATCCCTCACGCGTATTCAAAGGAACGCGCATGGGTGGACGTATGGGGGTGGATCGTGTGAAGATCCAAAACCTTCAAGTATTGAAAATAGACACTGAGCAAAACTTGCTGGTGGTAAAGGGTTCTGTACCTGGCGCCAAGCAATCGCTCGTAATTGTTGAGAAATAATGGAATTGCGCATTGTCAATCAACTGGGTGAGGACACAGGTCGCAAGGCGATCCTGAGCGATGACGTTTTCGGCATCGAGCCCAATGAGCACGCCATGTATTTGGACGTGAAGCAGTACTTGGCCAATCAGCGTCAAGGTACCCACAAGGCGAAGGAACGCGCTGAGATTTCCCGCACGACCAAGAAGCTGCACAAGCAGAAAGGTACGGGTGGTGCACGTCACGGCAGCATGAAATCTCCTTTGTACCGCGGTGGTGGCCGTGTCTTCGGACCCGTTCCCCACGAGTATGGCTTCAAACTAAATAAAAAGCTCAAGACTTTGGCCCGTAAATCAGCCTTCTCATCCTTGGTAAAGGAGGAGCAAGTGATTGTGGTTGAGAATCTTAGCTTCGAAGCCCCCAAGACCAAGCAGTACCACCAGGTACTGCAAGCGCTGGGACTGCACGGAAAGAAATCTACTGTAGTGTTGGCTGAGGCAGATAAAAATGTATATTTGTCCTCCCGCAATTTTGAGGGGTCAAATGTTGTAACTGCTTCAGAACTAAATACTTATTCAATTTTGAACGGTGGCACACTGATCCTGACAGAGGGCTCAATTGAGAAAATTCAAACGGCATTAACTACGAAATAATGGAAAGCATTCTGATTCGTCCCGTCATCACGGAGAAGGCCTCAGCCAGCGCTGAGGAGCGGAATCGCTACACCTTCGTCGTAGATAAGAAAGCCAACAAGGTTGAAATAAAAAAGGCCGTAGAGGCTGCGTACAACGTGAACGTCGAAAACGTTCGCACCATCATCGTTCCCGCCAAGCACATCGTGCGTTACACAAAGGCAGGTATGTTGGAAGGCAAAAAGTCTTCTTTCAAAAAGGCGATTGTGGATGTGCGTTCTGGTGAATCCATCGACATCTACGGAAATCTCTAAGCATCATGGGCGTACGTAAACTAAAAGCAATCACTCCCGGTCAGCGTTTTCGCTCCGTGAATGATTATGCTGCGATCACAGCCACAGCTCCTGAGAAGTCACTGACTTCTCCCAAGAAGCGCAGCGGCGGTCGCAACAACACGGGTAAAATGACCATGCGGTACATGGGTGGCGGTGCGAAGCAGCGCTACCGTATTGTGGATTTCAAGCGTGAGAAGTTTGGCATCCCCGCAACGGTAAAAACCATTGAATACGATCCCAATCGCTCCGCATTCATCGCTTTGGTGGTGTATGCCGACGGCGAGAAGCGGTACATCATTGCTCCAAACGGCTTGAAGGTGGATCAAACCATCGTTTCCGGTACAGGAGCGGCACCTGAGGTGGGCAACTGCATGAAGTTGTCCGAATTGCCTTTGGGTACCATCATTCACAACATCGAATTGCGTCCTGGTCAAGGAGGAATCATTGCACGTAGTGCGGGTGCCTTCGCTCAATTGGCAGCGCGCGATGGCAAGTACGCCACCTTGAAGATGCCTTCTGGGGAAACGCGTATGATCCTGGTCGAGTGTATGGCTACGGTTGGCGTTGTTTCAAACAGCGACCACCAGCAAGTGGAGAGCGGTAAGGCCGGACGCAGCCGTTGGTTGGGTCGTCGTCCCCGTACTCGTGGTGTGGCTATGAACCCTGTCGATCACCCCATGGGTGGTGGTGAGGGCCGTTCATCCGGTGGTCACCCACGTTCACGCAACGGTATTCCTGCGAAGGGCTACAAGACGCGTACGCCGAAGAAGGCAAGCAACCGCTACATCATTGAAAAACGCAAGAAATAAGCGATGGCACGTTCATTAAAAAAAGGACCCTACATCCATTACAAGCTCGAGAAGCGCGTCATGGAAAATGTGGAAGCTGGAAAGAAGACCGTGGTTAAGACGTGGTCTCGTGCTTCGATGATTAGCCCCGATTTTGTCGGCCAAACGATTGCCGTACACAACGGCAAGACGTTCATCCCTGTTTTTGTCACAGAAAACATGGTGGGTCACAAGCTTGGAGAATTCGCCCCCACTCGTACGTTCCGCGGTCACGCTGGAAAGAAAGACAAGGGTAAACGATAAGAAGCCATGGGAAAACGTAAACAACTCTCGGCAGAAGCCATGAAAGAAGCCCGCAAGAGCGTGGCCATGGCAAAATTGAATAACTGCCCCACCTCTCCCCGTAAGATGCGTCTGGTAGCAGACATGATCCGCGGCATGGAAGTGGCCAAAGCCCTCTATGTGTTGAAGCACAGCAGCAAGGAAGCATCAATCCGTTTGGAGAAATTGCTCTTGTCTGCTCTGAGCAACTGGCAAGCCAAAAACGAAGGCGTCTCGATGGATGAGGCGAACTTGGTGGTTCAAACCATCAACGTGGATGGCGGTCGCATGCTTAAGCGTGTTCAACCTGCTCCTCAAGGTCGTGCTCACCGTGTGCGCAAGCGTTCGAACCACGTGACCATCGTGGTAGGCGAAGCGCAGGTGGCTGAAGTAACCGAAGTAAACGAAGCTAAATAATGGGACAAAAAGCAAATCCTATCGGCAATCGCCTCGGTTTCATCCGCGGTTGGGACTCTCAGTGGTACGGTGGCCGTAACTACGGCGACAAAATCGCTGAAGACGCAGCCATTCGCAAGTACCTCTATGCACGTTTGTCTCGTGCGAACGTTTCACGCATCATCATTGAGCGCACGCTGAAGTTGGTGACGGTCACGATCGCCACGGCTCGTCCAGGTGTGATCATCGGTAAAGGCGGAACGGAAGTCGACAAATTGCGTGAAGAGCTCAAGAAATTGACCCAGAAAGACGTTCAAATCAACATCCACGAAATCAAGCGTCCTGAATTGGATGCCAAGTTGGTGGCTGATTCTATCGCTCGTCAGATCGAGGGCCGTATCTCCTTCCGCCGCGCCGTTAAAATGTCCATGGGTTCGACCATGCGCATGGGAGCGGAGGGCATCAAGGTTCAATTGAGCGGACGTTTGAATGGTGCGGAAATCGCCCGTTCTGAGAAGTTCAAAGAAGGCCGTACGCCTCTGCACACTTTCCGTGCCGACATTGATTACCACATCTCTGAGGCCCACACGACCTATGGGCGTATTGGCATCAAAGTATGGATCATGAAAGGAGAGGTCTACGGTAAGCGCGACTTGACCAATGTATTGGGTGCGAGCAAGCGTCCCGCTGCAACAGGCCCTGGTGCCGGTGCACCTGGTCGTGGTCCTGCACGTCGCCGTCCTAACAATCGCAAAGCTTAATTCGGAGTTAGATCATGTTACAGCCGAAAAGAACGAAATACCGCAAGACATTTAAGGGCAAAATGAAGGGCGTCGCCCAACGTGGAGCCACCTTGGCCTTCGGTTCATACGGCATCAAATCTCTCGAAGAGGTTTGGATGACCGCCCGTCAAATTGAAGCCGCTCGTATTGCAGCAACGCGTTACATGAAGCGTGAAGGCCAGTTGTGGATCCGTGTGTTCCCAGACAAGCCTATCACCAAGAAGCCGTTGGAAGTACGTATGGGTAAGGGTAAAGGTGCCGTAGAATACTACGCTGCGGTTATCCGCCCAGGCCGCATGTTGTTCGAATTGGATGGAGTCCCCGAGGATATCGCCATTGAGGCATTGCGCCTTGCAGCGCAAAAGCTTCCGGTGAAGACCAAGTTGGTTACCCGTCGTGATTTGGTTAACTCCTAATTCCTGAGCGCCATGAAAATGAAAGAAATCAACAACCTGTCTCAGGAAGAGCTGATGAACCAATTGACATCCGTCAAGAAGGAGTTGGCCGATATGCAGCGCAAGCATCGTATCAGCCCAATGGAAAACCCCATGGTGATCCAGGCAACGCGCAAAATCGTGGCACGCTTGTCCACGGAAGTCACTAATCGTCAAGCCAAATAATTGAGGTCGATGGAAAATCAACGCAACCTCCGCAAAGAGCGAATTGGTGTAGTCACCAGTTCAGCGATGGAAAAAACGGTCACCGTGAGCGTTTCTCGTCGCGTGAAGCACGCCAAGTATGGCAAGTTCATCACGTTTTCGAAAAAGTTTCACGCCCATGACGAAACCAACGATTGCAACAATGGCGACACCGTTCGCATCATGGAGACTCGTCCCATGAGCAAGACCAAAGTTTGGCGCGTCGTAGAAATTATCGAAAGAGCTAAGTAAAGATGTTACAAACAGAATCACGCCTCCGCGTTGCGGACAATACGGGTGCCAAAGAGGTTTTGGTCATTCGTGTATTGGGTGGTACGCGCCGTCGTTATGCCTCTGTGGGCGACAAGATTGTCGTGACCATTAAAGAAGCAGCGCCAGCAGGTACAGCGAAGAAAGGCACCGTCTCCAAGGCGGTTGTTGTTCGCACCAAGAAAGAAGTGCGCCGTCCCGACGGTTCCTACATCCGCTTTGATGACAACGCTTGTGTGTTGCTCAATGCTAACGGCGAAATGCGCGGCACGCGTGTTTTCGGTCCCGTAGCACGTGAGCTCCGCGACAAGCAGTACATGAAGATTGTTTCCTTGGCACCTGAAGTGCTTTAAGAATCTGAATACAATGGCAAAGTTTCATATCAAAACAGGAGACACGGTGATGGTCATTGCCGGTACTTCCAAAGGGAAATCGGGCCGCGTGGTCCGCATGATCCCCAAGCAGCAGCGTGCTGTGGTGGAAGGAGTCAATATGATCACCAAGCATCTCAAGCCCACGGCGAGCAATCCCCAAGGAGGCATCGAAAAAATGGAAGCACCCATTCACGTTTCCAACTTGATGGTGATGGACGCATCGGGAACTCCGACTCGTACACGCATGGAAGCAGGTGAGAAAGGTCAGTCCGTTCGCATTTCCGTTAAATCTGGTAAACCCCTCGCGAAATAATGGAACCGAAATTGAAGACAGACTTCCATAGCAAGGTCGTTCCTGCATTGAAGGAGCAGTTTGCTTACACAAATGACTTGCAAGTTCCCCGCTTGCAGAAGATCGTACTGAGCCAAGGTATTGGTGCGGCGGTCGCGGACAAGAAGTTGGTAGACAATGCCGTCGAGGAGATGACCATCATCGCTGGACAGCGCGCTGTACCGACCAAGTCCAAAAAAGACATCTCAAACTTCAAGTTGCGTAAAGGCATGCCCGTTGGTGCACGCGTTACGTTGCGTGGAGAGCGCATGTACGACTTCATGGAGCGCCTTTTGGTGTCTGCCTTGCCCCGTATTCGCGATTTTCAAGGAGTGAAGGAAGGTTTCGATGGCCGTGGTAACTACACCATGGGTATCACGGAGCAAATCATCTTCCCTGAGATCGAGATCGATAAAGTAAACCGCATCGCGGGTATGGACATCACGTTCGTTACCTCTGCGAATACGGATAAGGAGTGCAAAGCGCTTCTCCAAGAATTCGGAATGCCTTTCAAAAAATAAGTCATGGCCAAAGAATCAATGAAGGCGCGTGAGCGCAAACGTGAAGCGCTGGTAGCAAAGTATGCAGCCAAGCGTGAAGCCCTGAAAGAAGCAGGCGACTACGAAGGTTTGCAGAAGCTTCCCAAGAACGCATCGCCCGTGCGCTTGCACAACCGTTGCAAATTGACTGGACGTCCCCGTGGGTACATGCGCCAATTTGGCCTGTCTCGTGTCACGTTCCGTGAAATGGCCTTGAATGGAATGATTCCAGGTGTGAAAAAGAGCAGCTGGTAATCTCTGAATTGTAAAGAACATGAATACAGATCCTATTGCAGATTTCCTGACTCGCATTCGCAACGGCGCTAAAGCCGGTCACGCGGTCATCGAAGTTCCTTCATCCAAAATGAAGGTGGAAATCGCCCGTCTCTTGCAAGATCAAGGGTATATCGCGAGCTACAAGGTAGACCAGGACGGCCCCCAGGGCACGTTGAAGGTGGCTTTGAAGTATGAAAAATCCTCCAAGCGCCCAGTGATCCGCGGTATCGACCGTGCTTCACGTCCGGGTTTGCGCAACTATAAATCAGCAACAACTCTCCCCCGTGTTAAAAACGGTTTGGGCGTCGCGTTGGTCAGCACGTCGCAAGGCATGATGACGGACAAAGATGCTCGTTCTAAGAAGATCGGTGGAGAAGTGATTTGCTACGTATACTAAATCGACGATATGTCACGTATAGGTAAATCCCCCATCACGATTCCTGCCGGTGTTACCATCACCGTGGAGAACTCAGTGGTCACGGTAAAAGGCAGCAAGGGCACACTTTCCCAAGTTGTTCCCGCCGAGATCGGAATCGAAATCGAAGACAATGTGTTGACGGTGACCCGTCCTTCGGATTCCAAGCCCCACCGCGCAGCGCACGGCTTGTATCGCTCATTGATCAACAACATGGTTGAAGGCGTTTCGCAAGGCTTCACCAAGCGATTGGAATTGGTTGGTGTCGGTTACCGCGCCAGCCACCAGGGTCAAGTGTTAGACTTGTCTTTGGGCTTCTCTCACAACATCATGATGCAGCTTCCTACCGAGGTGGCGGTCAATACGATCAGTGAGAAGGGTAAAAACCCGGTCATCGAGTTGTCTTCATTTGACAAGCAGTTGGTAGGTATGGTCGCTTCGAAGATTCGTGCCTTCCGCAAGCCTGAGCCTTACAAAGGAAAAGGTGTTCGGTATGTTGGTGAAATCGTTCGCAAGAAGGCTGGTAAGTCAGGCGGCAAATAATCCTTAAGAGATCATGGCATCGAAAGAAATAACCCGTAGAGACCGAATCCACTTGCGTGTCCGCAAAGTGGTGAAAGGCACCGCAACTTGCCCACGTTTGGCCGTATACCGCAGCAGCAAAGAAATTTATGCGCAGTTGGTCAACGATGACAACGGTACGACTATCGCAATGGTATCGTCCTTGTCCAAGAATGGCGAGGCGCTTTCTGGAACCAAGTCTGAGCAAGCAGCTCAAGTTGGAAAGAAAATGGCCGAAGTCGCTTTGGCAAAAGGCATTGATTGTGTCGCTTTTGACCGTGGAGGATTCCTCTACCACGGACGTGTGAAGGCGTTGGCCGAAGGAGCACGCGAAGGTGGACTGAAATTCTGATTGAAAAGATGAAAGAGATTACCTCAAAGAAAGTCAAGCCAAGCGGCTTGGAGTTGGTGGATCGCCTCGTAGGGGTTCAGCGCGTAACCAAGGTAACCAAAGGTGGTCGTGCCTTCGGATTTACAGCCATTGTGGTTGTAGGTGACGAGCACGGTATCGGTGGCTACGGTTTGGGCAAGAGCAAGGAAGTATCCGAGGCAGTGACCAAGGGTATTGAAGATGCCAAGAAAAACTTGTACCGTTTCCCCATCGTGAAGGGATCAATCCCTCACGAGCAGGATGGCAAGTTTGGCGGAGCACGTGTCTTCTTGCGCCCAGCCTCGTCTGGTACGGGTGTTATCGCTGGAGGTGCAATGCGTCACGTATTGGAGAGTGTCGGTGTACACGACGTTTTGGCGAAGTCCAAAGGGTCATCCAACCCTCACAACTTGGTCAAGGCCACGTTCATGGCGCTTCACCAGTTGCGCGATGCGAAGCAAGTAGCTCGTACCCGTGGGGTAGAAGTTTCGAAAGTATTTAACGGCTGATCCATCTATCATGGCACGTATTAAAATTACCCAAGTTCGCAGCGTCATCAACCGCCCTCCCAACCAGCGCGCCACCATGGTCGCTTTGGGCTTGCGCAAGATGAACCAAACTGTGGAGCACGAGAACACCCCCCAGATCGCGGGCATGGTGCGCACAGTGAACCACCTCGTTCAAGTTGAAGAAGTTAAATAACTAGAAGCTATGTCACTTCACAATATCAAACCGGCCGCAGGGTCTACATTCACCAAGAAGCGCCTTGGCCGTGGTGAGGGTAGTGGTTCCGCAGGAACTGCAGGCCGTGGTCACAAAGGACAAAAGTCTCGTTCGGGCTACAGCAAGAAAATCGGTTTTGAGGGAGGTCAAATGCCTCTTCAGCGTCGTGTGCCCAAGTTTGGCTTCACGAACCCGAACCGTGTGGAATACCGCGCGATCAACTTGGACATCATCCAGGGCTTGATCGACGAGAAGAAGGTTACCGAAATCAACCTCGACGTGTTGATGCAGAACGGCTTGGCCGGGAAGCACGACTTGGTCAAAGTGTTGGGTCGTGGCACCTTGACGGCTTCCATCAAAGTTTCCGCTCACAAATTCAGTGCATCGGCATCCGCCGCCATCGAGGCAGCTGGTGGTTCAGTCGAAACCCTCTAAGGACCTACCTATGAAGCGTTTTATCCAAACCCTCCAAAACATCTGGCGCATTGCCGAGCTGCGTGAGAAGCTTCTCGTGACAGCAGGATTGCTCTTGGTGTACCGTTTGGGTTCGAATGTGGTCCTTCCAGGTATTGATCCCGAATCATTGGGTCAGTTGCAAAACCAAGCGTCCGAGGGACTGGTTGGCTTGATTAACGCCTTCTCCGGAGGTGCGTTCGCCAATGCCTCCGTTCTCGCCTTGGGTATCATGCCTTACATCTCTGCCTCCATCGTCATTCAGTTGGCTGGTTTGGCGGTCCCAAGCATCCAAAAGATGCAGAAGGAAGGAGAGTCTGGCCGCCGCAAATTGAACCAAATCACTCGCTATCTCACGATTTTGATTGTCGCAGCCCAGGCTCCCGGCTACATCACCAACTTGCTGATGCAAGGGGTGACGGTAACGATGCCTATGCCCACCTTCTGGTTTGCATCCTGGACAGTCATCATCGCGGGAACCATCTTCGCCATGTGGTTGGGCGAGCGCATCACCGAAAAGGGTATCGGCAACGGTATTTCCTTGCTCATCATGATCGGTATCGTCGCCACCTTGCCCCAAGCGTTCTTCCAAGAATTGGTGACGCAATTGAGCCCCGCAGGCGGTGGCTGGATTAAGTTCCTCTTGGAGATTGTGGCGATTTACCTCGTGTTCTTGTTTGCCATTGCCATCACCCAAGCGGTTCGCCAAATTCCTTTGGAGTATGCCAAGCGTGTTGCGGGTGGAAGCAGCAAGACGATCGGTCGCAGCTACTTACCCATCCGCGTGAATGCTTCCGGTGTCATGCCGATCATCTTTGCTCAGGCATTAATGTTTATTCCTCTAACCGTGGTTCAGTACACGGGCTTGGAGGGAGCAGGAGCAACCTGGATGGTGGACGTGTTTGGTAACATCCAAGGCTTCTGGTACAACTTCGTGTTTGCCATGCTTATCCTGGTCTTCACCTACTTCTACACGGCGATTCAAATCAACACCACTCAAATTGCAGATGATTTGAAGCGCAACGGCGGATTTATCCCTGGCATCAAGCCTGGCGAGGCCACGGGCAGCTACATTGACGATGTGTTGGCTAAGATCACCCTTCCTGGGGCGATTCTCCTCGCGGCAATTGCTATTCTTCCTTCGATCGCGATGACCGCTGGAATGAACATGCAGTGGGCTCAGTTCTACGGAGGTACCTCTCTGTTGATTATCGTAGGCGTCGTTCTCGACACCTTGATGCAAGTTGAAAGTTATTTGTTGAATAGCCACTACGACGGCCTCATGGACGGAGGTCGCTTGTCGGGCAGAAACAACGCGTTTTGATATGGCAAAACAAGGCGGAATAACTCAAGACGGCACCATCACCGAAAACCTCTCCAACGCGATGTTTCGCGTAGAGTTGGAAAACGGCCATGTGGTGACGGCACACATCTCAGGAAAGATGCGTATGCACTACATCAAGCTTCTCCCTGGGGATCGTGTTAAGCTGGAGTTGTCTCCCTACGATTTGTCCAAAGCACGAATTACCTACCGTTATTAAAAGATTTGTTTAGAAACACACCATGAAAGTTCGAGCATCACTTAAAAAGCGTAGCGCTGATTGCAAGATTGTCCGTCGCAAGGGCCGCTTGTATATCATCAACAAGAAGAATCCGAAGTTGAAGCAACGACAAGGTTAAACCCATTAGACGAAAGAAATGGCGAGAATTGCTGGCATAGACCTCCCGAAAAACAAGCGTGGAGAAATTGGTCTGACCTATATCTACGGAATTGGTCGTTCCCGTTCGCGTGAAATCCTCACGGCGGCTGGAGTTGATTTTAACATCAAAGTCCAAGATTGGACCGATGATCAACTGCAGGAAATCCGTAACTGGATCACCGACAATGTAAAAGTGGAAGGGGAACTCCGTTCCGAAACTCAAATGAACATCAAGCGATTGATGGATATCGGATGCCAGCGCGGTATCCGTCACCGTCTGGGACTGCCCCTTCGTGGTCAGCGTACCAAGAACAACTCGCGTACTCGTAAGGGTAAGCGTAAGACGGTTGCAAACAAGAAGAAGGCAACGAAATAATCCATAACTGATGGCTAAGTCTACCAAGTCGACGAAGACGACGAAAAAGCGCAAGGTTAAAGTGGAAGCCGTGGGAGAAGCTCACGTGACCTCCACCTTTAACAACATCATCATTGCACTGACCAACACCCAGGGTCAAGTCATTTCTTGGTCCTCTGCGGGCAAGATGGGCTTCCGTGGTTCCAAGAAGAACACGCCCTACGCGGCTCAAATGGCTGCGGAGAACGCTGCAGGAGTAGCGGTAGAAGCGGGCCTTCGCAAAGTGAAAGTCTATGTCAAGGGTCCAGGTAACGGCCGCGAGAGCGCGATCCGTAGCTTGAACAACTCAGGCATTGAAGTCACGGAAATTGTGGATATCACGCCGATTCCCCACAACGGTTGCCGTCCCCCCAAACGCCGTCGCGTATAATTTTTAATTGACAGAAAGAAATGGCACGTTATAGAGGTCCCCTTACGAAGATTGCACGCCGCTTTGGTGAGCCCATTTTTGGCCCGGATCGCGCATTAGAAAAGCGCAACTATCCTCCTGGACAACATGGCTTCCAGCGCAAGCGCGGAAAAAAATCTGAATACTCTGTTCAGCTCGCTGAAAAGCAGAAGGCGAAGTACACTTACGGTATTTTGGAGCGTCAGTTCCGCATCTTATTTGACCGCGCTTCGCGTTCAAAGGGTGTGACCGGTGAAGTATTGCTCCAGTTGTGCGAAAGCCGCTTGGACAACGTCGTATACCGCATGGGTATTGCGCCCACACGTCGCGGTGCTCGTCAATTGGTTTCTCACCGCCACATTACGGTGAATGGGGATGTTTTGAACATTCCTTCGTACCAAGTAAAGCCCGGAGATGTGGTCTCTGTGCGTGAGAAGTCCAAAACCCTCGAGGTTATCACAGCAGCGTTGTCTGGTGGCAGTTCTAGCCAATATGGCTGGGTCACTTGGAACGATGCGACCATGACAGGAACCTTCATGAGCGTGCCCACACGTGACATGATTCCTGAGAACATTAAGGAGCAACTGATTGTCGAACTCTACTCGAAATAAGCTATGGCTATCCTTCAATTCCAAAAGCCCGAAAAGGTTATCGTTAATACCACCACTGACACGCACGGACAGTTTGAGTTCCGTCCGTTGGAGCCTGGCTATGGTTTGACGGTAGGAAACGCCCTGCGCCGCGTGTTGTTGAACTCTTTGGAGGGTTTTGCATTCACTTCGGTTCGCATTGCGGGCGTGGAGCACGAATTCTCCACCATGAAAGGAGTCGTCGAAGACGTCACCGAGATTGTCCTGAACCTCAAGCAAGTTCGCTTGAAGCGTCAAATTGATTCAGCCGATGCGGAAACCGTTAAGGTGAGCCTCACAGGCAAGGACCAATTGACAGCAGGTGATTTAGGCGCCTTCATGGCGAACTACCAGGTGTTGAACCCTGATATGGTGATCTGCCACATGGATGCTTCGGTGAAGTTTGACATGGAGTTGACCATCGAGAAAGGCCGCGGCTATGTGCCGGCAGAGGAGAACAAGAAGGTGGATGCCCTGTTGGGTACCATCGCCTTGGACGCCATCTACACGCCCATCAAGAATGTAAACTACAGCATCGAAAACTTCCGTGTGGAGCAAAAGACCGACTTTGAAAAGTTGATCATGGAGATCCAAACGGACGGTAGCATCGCCCCTCAAGACGCGTTGACCGATGCCGCTCAAATTTTGATTCAGCACTTCCTGCTCTTCACGGATGAGCGCATGATTCCGGATTCGGAGCCTGTGCAAGAAGTAGAGAGCTACGACGAAGAGGTGATGGAGATGCGCAAGCTCCTCTTGAAGCCATTGACTGAATTGGAACTCAGCGTCCGTGCCTTGAACTGCTTGAAGGCAGCTGAGGTCGAGACAGTGGCTGACCTCGTGTCCTACACGAAGGCAGACCTCATGAAGTTCCGCAACTTTGGTAAGAAGTCATTGACGGAATTGGAAGACTTGGTCGCGCACTTGGGTCTTTCTTTCGGAATGGATACCGCCAAATACAAACTGGATAAGGAATAATTTGCAATGAGACACGGCAAGAAATTTAATCACTTGGGCCGCACGGCTTCGCACCGAAAGGCGATGCTTAGCAATATGGCGAGCTCGTTGATTACCCATAAGCGCATCAACACCACGGTAGCCAAGGCGAAGGAATTGAAGAAATTCGTTGAGCCACTTGTTACCCGTTCAAAAGTCGATAGCACCCACAACCGTCGTATGGTATTCAGTTACCTGCAGGATAAGGTGGCCGTTACGGAATTATTCCGTGAGGTAGCGGTGAAGGTAGGTGACCGTCCCGGTGGCTATACCCGTATCATCAAGACGGGCAACCGTCTGGGTGACAACGCAGAAATGTGCATGATCGAATTGGTTGACTTCAATGATATCTACGGAAACGAGAAGAAAGAAGTGAAGAAGACCACCCGTCGTAGCAAGAAGGCCGCTGCACCTGCTGCAGAGGTGGCTGCCCCTGAAGCCCTCGTCGAAGAGGCGCCTGAAGCGGCGGCAGAAGCTCCCGCGGAGAACAACGAAAACGAAGCAGAATAATCAAGCATACGCGTGAAATCTCTGCTAACTTGCAAAGGATAAGGGTTTCCCTTATCCTTTTTTTATGTCTAGTCCTAAGCATTTGTATATGAGTTTGAAAGCATTTGTACTACTCCAAGACGGCACCCTGTTTCATGGTCGTTCCACCGGTTTAGAGGGGACCGCCACAGGGGAAATTTGCTTCAATACCGGAATGACAGGATACCAAGAGATTTTTACAGACCCTAGTTACAGGGGCCAAATTATGGTTACCGCTACCGCCCACATCGGGAACTACGGGGTGACTGAAGGGGAGTCTGAAAATGCCCAGGTTCAAATCGCGGGCTTGGTCGTGCGCAATTTCAGCGAGATCCAAACACGCCCTCGCGCCAAAGGCAAGACCCTCAAGGACTTCTTTGCAGAACAAAAAATCGTGGCCATTGCAGATGTCGATACGCGCGCCCTGGTTCGTCATATCCGAGACAATGGGGCCATGAACGCGGTCATCAGCACCGAGGTGGACCGCATGGAAGAGTTGCAGGCTGCCTTGCAAGCGACGCCCTCCATGGAGGGTTTGGAGCTGTGTTCCGTGGTGAGCACCAAAGAAATCTACACTTACGGTGCTTCGGATGCGCCGAAGAAGGTCGCTGCGTTGGACTTGGGTATGAAGAAGAACATTCTTCGTTGCTTAGCCCAAGCAGGCTGCGAGGTAACGGTCTACCCTTACAATACACCTTTCGAAACCTTGGCGGCTTCGGGCGCAGATGGCTATTTCTTGTCGAATGGACCAGGGGACCCGGCTGCTTCGCCAGCCGTCATCGATGTGGCCAAGAAAATGGTTGATTCGGGCAAACCCACTTTTGGCATTTGCCTCGGACACCAGATGATTGCCTTGGCTTCCGGAATGAAGACCTACAAAATGCACAACGGCCATCGGGGTATCAACCACCCGGTGAAGAACCTCCGCACAGGAAAAGGGGAGATTACGTCACAAAACCACGGGTTTGCCGTGTCGATGGAAGACGTGGAAGCACATCCCCAAATTGAATTGACCCATGTGCACCTGAATGATGGCACCGTGGCGGGCATTCGCCGCACAGATGTGCCCGTATTCAGTGTGCAATACCACCCGGAAGCTTCTCCGGGTCCCCATGACTCACGCTACCTCTTTGATGAATTTGTTGCATTAATGAACACCTAATTTTTGCCCTATGCCCATTATTACCTCTATCCATGCCCGTCAAATTCTTGACTCACGCGGCAACCCGACTGTCGAAGCGGAAGTCTATTGTGAAGACGGCTCCTTCGGCCGTGCTGCCGTTCCCTCGGGTGCTTCCACCGGCGCTCACGAGGCGGTAGAACTGCGCGACGGGGATGAAAGCGTGTACCTCGGAAAGGGCGTGCTTCAGGCCGTCGACAATGTGAACACGATTTTGGCCGAAGCGGTTGTCGGCCTGGAGGTCACAGACCAAGCCGAGCTTGATGCCTCAATGCTCGATGCCGATGGCACGCACAATAAAGCAAAACTCGGAGCGAATGCCATCCTTGCGGTGAGCTTGGCCGGAGCACGCGCCGCCGCTCAGGCGACCAACTTGCCCCTTTTTCAATATGTAGGCGGGGTCACTGCCCGCACCCTGCCCGTTCCAATGATGAACATCCTCAATGGGGGTGCGCATGCGGACAACGCGATTGATTTTCAGGAATTTATGGTGATGCCTGTTGGGGCTGAGACATTCAGTGAATCCTTGCGCATGGGAACCGAAATCTTCCACCACCTCAAGTCGGTGTTGAAGAGCAAGGGATACAGTACCAACGTGGGCGATGAGGGCGGCTTTGCCCCCAATATCCAGAGCAATGAAGAGGCGATTGAAATCGTACTAAAGTCCATTGAAAAAGCGGGCTACACTCCGGGTGAGGATGTATACATTGCCATGGATGCGGCCATGACCGAGCTGTACGACGAGAAAACCGGGCTGTACACCTTCCATAAGAGCTCCAAGAAATCCATGACCACGGATGAGGTCGTTGCATATTGGACCGATTGGTCCAAGAAGTATCCCATTTTGTCCATCGAAGACGGCTTGGCCGAAGACGATTGGGCAGGTTGGGCCGCTTTGAACGCCTCGATTGGTCATACCACCCAGTTGGTGGGGGATGATTTGTTCGTGACGAATGTGAAGCGCGTAGAGCGTGGCATCCGCGAGGGATCAGCCAATTCCATTTTGATTAAAGTCAATCAAATTGGCACCTTGACCGAGACCGTTACCACGGTCCAGAAAGCTCAGCGCAATGGCATGACATGCATCATGAGCCACCGCTCTGGCGAAACCGAGGATTCGACGATCGCGGATTTGGCCGTGGCCTTGAACACGGGCCAAATCAAAACGGGTTCCGCCTCACGCTCGGATCGCATGGCTAAATACAACCAATTGCTCCGCATTGAAGAAATGCTGGGCGATACCGCCGTTTTTAACGGTAAAAACTTCAAATAACCCTTCTGATGGATCGTATTCAAGAGCATTTTGCTTCGAAAATTCCTGCCGCGCAAGCGGAAATCAAAGCCTTTCTCGCTGAACACGGGGAGAAGGTGCTTGGAGAAATTAAAGTGAGCCAGATTTACCAAGGCATGCGCGGCATGCCGGCCTTGATCTGCGAAACCAGCAAGCTGGACGCAGAGGAAGGTATTCGTTTCCGAGGCTACAGCATCCCCGAATTGCAGAAGTTGCTTCCTGCCTACCCAGGTGGTCAGGAGCCTCTTCCGGAAGGTTTGTTCTACCTGATCTTGATGAATGAGTTGCCGACGGACGACGATGTGCGCCGTGTCAGCAATAACTGGGCGCGCCGAGCGATCGTTCCGCCTCACGTTTTCAAGACCATCGATGCCTTGCCAAGCTATACCCACCCGATGACGCAATTCGTCGTTGCGATCATGGCTCTGCGTACGGAAAGTGAATTCGCCAAGGCCTATGCCAATGGCGTCCCCAAGTCGGAGTACTGGGAGACGACCTATGAAGACGCGATGAACTTGATTGCGCGCCTTCCTCGGATTGCAGCGTACATCTACCGCCGCGCCTACAAGAATGGCGAGCACATTGAGCCGGATACCAAGTTGGACTGGGCGGGCAATTTTGCGCACATGCTGGGCTACGACAACGAGGAGTTCCGTGAGCTCATGCGTTTGTACATGACCATCCACTCGGACCACGAAGGAGGCAACGTCTCAGCGCATACGGTGCATTTGGTGGGCTCGGCTTTGTCGGATGCGTACCAGAGCTTTGCAGCGGGTATGAATGGTTTGGCGGGCCCCTTGCACGGCTTGGCCAACCAAGAGGTGATCAAATGGACGCTGGAGATGAAGGAGGCCATCGGTTCCGAAACCCCCACCAAAGAGGAGATTGCGCAGTACTGCCAAGAAACCTTAGCAGGAGGCAAGGTGATTCCAGGTTTTGGGCACGCGGTTTTGCGTAAAACGGATCCCCGTTATACGGCACAGCGTGAGTTTGCTATGAAGCATATGCCCGAGGACCCCTTGTTCCAAGTGATTTCCAACATTTATGACGTCGTGCCAGGCATTTTGGAGGCGACAGGCAAGGTGAAAAATCCCTGGCCAAATGTGGATGCGCATTCCGGTCAGCTCCTTATGCATTACGGTCTGGTAGAATACGATTTCTACACCGTGTTGTTTGGCGTATCTCGGGCGATTGGCACCTTGACGAACCTCATTTGGGACCGCGCTTTGGCGATGCCCCTGGAGCGTCCAGGTTCAACCACCACGGAATTGCTTAAAAAGCGCTTTGAAGCATAGGATATTTCCTTTGTAAATCAAGATTTTACCCTATTTTTGCAGTCCTTTTTGGAAAGCGTTTTTGCAGGCGCCCAAAAGGACTGCTTTTTTTTGATCCCTTTCGTTGGGCGCTGAAGCCTGCAAGACCAACGAAATACAAGTACCCTAGCGCATGGCCAAATCGACCAAGCCTGAAGTTCAAGCCGAAGAGCTGAACACCCCCGAAATCGCTCCCGAAGTCACAGAAACCCCTGCAGTAGAGGCGGAAGCCGCTGTGGAGGAAGTTGCTGTGGTGGAAGAAGCTCCCGTAGCCGAGAAGAAAGCTCCCAAGCGCGCCACCAAGAAAGAAGTGGTTGCCGAGGTGTCTGAATTCGAGGAGGGAGACGACGAAGAGCTCGTTTTGGAAGCCGACGAAGAAGAGACTCCCTTTGATTGGGATGCTTACGAGTCAGGCAACAAAGAAAAATCTGAAGCGGCCTTGGCCATGGAGAAAATGTACGAGGACACCCTCGTTACGTCCGTGGAGCACCAAGTCGTGACCGGCAAGGTCATCAGCATGTCAGACCGCGATGTCATCATCGACATCGGTTCCAAGTCTGAAGGCGTCGTTTCATTGAACGAATTCCGTTACAACCCAGACCTCAAAGCGGGCGATTCCGTGGAGGTTTTGGTAGACAAGCAGGAAGACAAATTGGGCCAATTGGTTCTGTCTCACCGCAAAGCTCGTTCTATCAAAGCGTGGGATCGTGTGAACGAGGCATTCGAAGCAGAAGAAATCGTACAAGGTTACGTGAAGTGCCGCACCAAAGGCGGTATGATCGTGGACGTTTTCGGTTTGGAAGCCTTCTTGCCTGGATCACAAATTGACGTGAAGCCCATCCGCGACTACGACATCTACGTCGATAAGACCATGGAATTCAAGATCGTCAAGATCAACCACGAATTCAAGAACGTCGTTGTTTCGCACAAAGCATTGATCGAAGCCGATCTCGAAGAGCAGAAGCGCAAGATCATTGGCCAACTCGAAAAAGGCCAAGTCCTAGAGGGCGTGGTCAAGAACATCACCAGCTATGGGGTGTTCATCGATTTGGGTGGCGTTGACGGTTTGGTGCACATCACCGACTTGTCTTGGAGCCGCATCAACCATCCTTCAGAAGTGGTGGAGCTCGATCAGAAGATCAATGTCGTTATTTTGGACTTCGATGAGGCGAAGACTCGCATTCAATTGGGTCTTAAGCAGTTGTTCCCCCATCCATGGGACGCTTTGGACGCCAGCATCGCGGCAGGTGACAAGATCAAGGGTAAAGTCGTCGTTTTGGCGGATTACGGTGCCTTTGTGGAAGTTGCTCCCGGTGTTGAAGGCTTGATCCACGTTTCTGAAATGAGCTGGGGTTCACACCTCCGTTCTGCCAACGACTTCTACAAAGCAGGTGATGCCGTAGAAGCGGTCGTATTGAGCATCGACCGTGAAGAGCGCAAGATGTCTCTCGGTGTCAAGCAAATGACGCCAGACCCCTGGTCGGAGATCACCACCAAGTACCCTGTGGGCTCTACCCACACGGGCAAGGTGCGCAACTTCACCAACTTTGGTGTATTCCTTGAGTTGGAGGAAGGCATCGACGGCCTCGTGCACATTTCCGACCTCTCTTGGACCAAGAAGGTGAAGCATCCTTCCGAGTTTACCTCGGTCGGTGCGGAGCTTGAAGTACAAGTGTTGGACATCGATGTGGAGAACCGCCGTTTGAGCCTTGGACACAAGCAAGTTTCTGAGAACCCTTGGGATAGCTACGCATCCGTCTTCGAAGAGGGCAGCACACACACCGGTGAGGTGAAGGCTGCCGCAGACAAAGGCTTCAATGTGTGGTTTGCAGACCAAGAGCTCGAGGCGTACTGCCCCGCGCGCCATGCAGCGAAAGAAGACGGCTCAAACTTGGCCGTTGGCGAGAAGATGGAGTTTGTTGTCATTGAATTCAATCGTGACAACCGCCGCATCCTCGTATCGCACACCCAAACTTTCAAGCAAGTCGCTGACAGCAATGACGGCGGTGGCAAGAAAGGCAAGGGCGGTGGCAACAAAGGTGGCGGTTCCGCTGCGGTGAACGCCGTGAACTCTGCCGTAGAAAAAACCACCCTCGGTGATTTGGACAGCTTGGCTCGTCTGAAGGAAGAAATGGAGAACAACGAGTAATCGTCTCCGTTTGACCGAATAAACCAAAGGGCTGCCCCAAAAGGGTGGCCCTTTTTTTATCTTCAAGCCATGATTACATGCCAAACCCTTTGCGACGCCTTGGAATCATGGGCGCCGTTGGAATTTCAAGCCGACTACGACAATGCTGGGCTCCTTGTCGGCGACCCGTCGATGGCGGTAACAGGGGTCCTCGTGGCACTCGACGTCACGGAGGAGGTTATTTTAGAAGCGGTTGAAAAGGGCTGCAATGTCGTTTTGACCCACCATCCCATTATTTTCAAAGGGCTTAAGCGTTTAACGGGCCGAACTGAGGTGGAGCGGTGCGTGATGGCCGCACTTCAGCATGGAGTGGCCCTGTATGCGGCCCATACCAATGTGGATAGTATTGAAGGGGGCGTGAGTCATGCCTTAGGTACGGCATTGGGGGTGCAGGACCTGCGCATTTTGGAGCCGCGTACTTCGCTGTTGTACGCACTGCACGTCCATACCCCTTCCGACGCGGCAGAGCAACTATCTGAGGCGCTTTTCGCAGCGGGTGCGGGCCGAATCGGGGCCTACGATGCATGCCATTTTTCGGTGTCCGGCACGGGCACGTTTCGCCCTTTGACGGGAGCAAATCCCAGCGAAGGGGTGATCGGGGAGCGCAGCACGGTACAGGAGGTTCAGCAGCACTTTGTCGTATCGAAGGAAAAGCGGGCGGCTGTGCAGCAGGCCATGGAGAATGCACATCCCTACGAAGTGGTGGCCCATAGCTGGATCGCACTGGAAAACAGCCGGTCCGATGTGGGCTATGGGGTGGTGGGCCAACTGGCAAATCCGATGCCTTGGGATGAATTTGTGGCCCACGTAAAAGCCGTACTGGGTGTGCGCGCACTGCGTCACAGTCCCCGCGTGCGTCCCATGGTCCAGCGTATCGCCCTTTGCGGGGGGGCTGGAGTGGACTTGCTGCCCCGTGCAATCGCCGCTAAGGCCGATGTGTTCATCACGGCGGACATCACCTACCACCGGTATTTTGAGGCCAAAAACGCCTTGGTTATGATGGATGTCGGACATTGGGAAAGTGAGCAGCATACCATCCAATTATTAGCCGATTACATTCGGCGGAAATTCCCTAATTTTGCCGTCCTTACGACCACGTCGTTAACCAACCCCATGATCACTGTTTGATATGGCTAAAAAGACTAGCACCGCAGCTCCCGCTACCGTAGAAGATAAACTTCGCGCTTTGTACAACCTGCAAATCGTGGATCGTCGCATTGACGAGATCCGCAGCTTGCGCGGAGAATTGCCCTTGGAGGTTCAAGACCTGGAGGATGAAATTACCGGATTGGAAACGCGTTTGGCGCGCATTCAAGAGGAAGTCACCTCGGCAAAAACTGAAATCAAAGGGCACAAGCAATTGATCAAAGGTTGCCAAGAGAAAATTAGCAAATACGAAGAGCAGCAAAAGAACGTGCGGAACAATCGCGAGTTTGATGCGATTGCGAAAGAAATTGAATTCCAAGAGTTGGAAATCCAATTGGCCGAGAAGCATATTCGCGAGTTCGAGGTGACCGTAGAGACCCGTGGTTCTGTCCTCGCTTCGGTGGAAGAAAAATTGGCTGAGCGCAAGAGTCACCTGGAGTTTAAACAAGGGGAGCTGGAGTCCATCATCAAAGAAACGGAGAAGGAAGAGGCCATCCTGTTGGAGCGTTCTGTTTCCCTTTCAGAAAACTTGGGTGACGAGCGTTTGCTTGGCGCATACCAGCGTATTCGCGGCAAAGTAAACAACGGCTTGGCTGTGGTGAGCATTGAGCGTGGCGCCTCTGCGGGTTCGTACTTCACCATCCCTCCCCAGCGCCAAATGGAAATTGCCCAGCGCAAAAAAATCATGATTGACGAGCACTCTGGTCGTATCCTGGTGGATCCAACCCTAGCGCGCGAAGAGGAAGAGAAAATGGCTGCCGAATTGGCCGCTATGGCCTAAGCCTTTTTTCCAATAAATATAAAGCCGCCTCATCAGGGCGGCTTTTTTTATGCCTACATAGTTTGAAATGAGCAGCGCTCGGAAGTTGGTTGACTTTGGGCGTTGGAGTCGTGCGGGATGCGTGCCCTAGGCTTGTTTGCGGCACACATAGAGCGGCTCGTCAGACGGGAGGCGGTAGCGTTCTACTTCATCTTGGGGGAGCGTTTTGAAGAGCTCCACTTTTTCCACGGTGAATCCGGCCGCGGTGAGGCGCTGGGGATAGTCCTCTCCGTAGAGGCGCACGTGGTCGTATTGAAGGAAGCGGCGCTCACGTTCGGCCGGGTCCGTGATGCTGGGATCCTCGTCGGTCACCGCGATACCAGGTACCCAGGGCACTTGGAAGATGCCCCATCCGCCAGGTTTCATGACGCGGTATAGTTCACGCAAGCACTGGGCGTCGTCCGTCACATGCTCCAGTACGTGGTTGCAAAAGATGACGTCAAAGCGATTGTCTTCCAGAGGAATCTGGTGCAAATCAAAGTGCATATCCGCCAAGGGGGACTCGATGTCCGCAGTTAAAACCTGTAGGTTGGGTTGCGTCTTAAAGCGCTGGTGAAAGCATTGCTCTGGAGCGATGTGCAGGACGGTGAGTGGAGCGGTGAAGAACTCCGTGTAGCGTTGCAGGTAGAGGTAGAGGAGGCGGTGGCGTTCCAGCGAGTTGGTGCCGGGGCTCAATGCGTTTTCACGGATTCGTCCACCGTAGCCATATGGGAGGAACTTTCGGTAGCTGCGGCCGTCAATGGGGTCCGTAAATCGGGAACCCGCGTAGAGCAGAGGGCCCAAGACACGAACGAGGGCGCTCATTCGGATTAACCAAGGACGGGGGATGTATTTCAGGGCCCAGCGTATCATACAAATACGGGATCATTCTTGGGCAGGCCCAAGGCTTCATAGATATAATCAAAGGTGCTCAAGACCACGGGACGCCCGTCCACCAGAGCCACATCGTGCTCAAAGTGGGCGGAGGGCTTTTTGTCGCCCGTGATGATCGACCATCCGTCGTTGAGTTGGCGGACGCGGTGGGTTCCGAGGTTGATCATGGGCTCAATGGCGAGGACCATGCCGTCTTGCAGCAGCTTGCCGCTTCCTCGCTTCCCGTAGTTGGGCACTTGGGGGTCTTCGTGCAACTTTTTACCCAGGCCATGACCGACGAGCTCACGCACGACCCCATAGCCATGGCTCTCACAATGGCGTTGAATGGCATAACCGATATCTCCGACACGGTTGCCGCGTTTCATCGCTTCAATGCCGATGTACAGCGAAGCTTTGGTGACCTCAAGGAGCTGCTTGGTTTCAGGCGCCACCTCACCTACTTCAAAGGTGTAGGCGTGATCGCCATAGTATTCATCGTAGAGGACGCCGCAGTCAATGGAAATGATGTCCCCTTCCTCCAAGGGACGGTCGTTCGGGATGCCGTGAACCACTTGCTCGTTGAGTGAGGTGCAAAGGCTGTTGGGGAAGCCGTACATACCTAGAAAGCCCGGAACACCCCCCATGTCGCGGATGAATGCTTCGGCGAGCTGATCCAGGCGCAAGGGGGTCACGCCCGGCTTGACCTCTGATGCGAGCATGCCCAGGGTCTTGGAGACCATTTGGGCGCTGACCCGCATGCGCTCGATTTCTTCTGCGTTCTTCAGTACAATCATCCAAGCAAGCTTTTTCCCGTCATGGCTTCGGGTTGTTCCACGCCCATCCAAGCCAAAATCGTTGGCGCCACGTCACCGAGCACCCCGTCGGCCAAAGTTACCGCCTGATATCCATCGGGGCTTACCAAGTGGAAGGGGACAGGTTGCGTGGTGTGGGCGGTGTGGGGGCTGCCGTCTGGATTTTTCATGCAGTCGGCATTGCCGTGGTCTGCCAGAATGAAGAAGCTGTAGCCGTGCGCTAGGCCTTTCTCGACGATGGCGCGTGTGCACTGGTCAACGGTTTCCACCGCGATGATAGCGGCTTCCATGCTTCCCGTGTGTCCGACCATGTCGGGGTTGGCGAAGTTGAGGCAGATAAAATCGGCGGATTCAGCTTCCAATTCCGGGAGAATGGCGTCCCGAATGTCAAACGCCGACATCTCGGGCTTCAAATCGTAGGTGGCCACCTTAGGAGAGGGGCAGAGGAGACGCTTTTCGCCCTCGTAGGGCTCCTCGCGGCCGCCGCTGAAAAAGAAGGTTACGTGCGGGTATTTTTCGGTCTCGGCGATGCGAATTTGGCGCTTGCCTGCACGCTCCAAAACTTCCCCCATCGTATCGCTCAAGTTGTCCTTCTCAAAAATGACTTGAATGTTCTTGAACGTTTTGTCGTAGTTGGTCAGCGTATAGTAGTGCGTGGTTAGAGGTGCCATCTGGAATTCCGGCATGGCCTCTTGGCTAAGTACGTGCGTTAATTCGCGGCCGCGGTCGGTGCGGTAGTTGAAGAAAAGGACAACATCCCCATCTTGAATGCGGTCATCAGTGAGGATAACGGGCTCTAAGAACTCATCTGTTACGCCTGCTGCATAGGAGGCTTTCACGGCATCCGAAGCGGATCCGTTCCATACTTGGCCGGTTCCGTGCACCAAGGCATCGTAGGCTCTCTTTACGCGTTCCCAGCGCTTGTCGCGGTCCATGGCGAAGTAGCGGCCCGTGATGCTGGCGATTCGGCCCGTTGTCTGGGCCATGTGCGCTTCCACGTCAGCGAGGAAGCCCGCACCACTTTGGGGATCGCAGTCGCGGCCGTCGGTGAAGGCGTGCAGGACCACATTTTTGAGGCCTGCCTCGTGAAATAGGCTCAAGAGGCCCTTGAGGTGGGCAATATGGCTGTGGACACCTCCGTCGCTGACGAGGCCCAGCACATGCAGTTTCTTCCCCTGGGCGGTCGCCAAGAGGTCTGTGAAGACGGTATTTTGAAGCAAACTACGTTCTTCGATGGCCAAGTCGATTTTCACCAAATCTTGGTAGACAATTCGCCCAGCACCCAAATTCATATGGCCGACCTCAGAGTTGCCCATTTGCCCATCAGGAAGACCCACGGCCCGGCCTGAAGCCTGCAGTTGAGAAGTGGGGTAGGCCGACAAACTATCCACGAAAGGAGTGCGGCCTTGATCGATGGCGGAAACGGCGGGATTGGCCGCAATGCCCCATCCATCCAGGATGATCAGCGCAGCTTTACGGTTGGGGGTAGTCACAGGACAAAGGTACCGAATTTACGCGGCTTTGTCAGAGGGAAAGCGGGCCTGAGCCGACTTCCAGTGGGGCTTTTCCGGCTTGGAATACCCGTGCTGTGAGCGGGCCGTTCAGGGCGATGTTGGTTCCGCGAACGTCCAGCCACGAACCCTCTCGCAATCCAAGTACGGGTTGGCTATTGAATTCATGGAACTCCTTGATTCGCGTTTCCCGGGTTTCGCCCATGTGTTTGGAGCCGTCCACGGGGTCCAAGTAGTGGGGGTTGAGGTTAAAAGGGATCCAACCGAAGGCCTCAAACTGGGGCGGGTAAACGATGGGCATATCGTTGGTCGTGCCCACGGTGAGGCCCGCGACATTGCTTCCTGCGCTGGAACCCATGTATGGCATGCCAGAACGAACGGCTTTGTCTATGGCCGCAAAGGCGCCCGATTCGATGAGCGTTTTCAGAAGTACAAAGGTGTTGCCGCCCCCAATAAAAATGCCGCGTGCATCGACCAATGCTTCGTGCGGGGAAGCGTAGGTATGAATGCCTCGCATGGGGATGCCTTCTGCTTCAAAGGCTTGCGTGGCAAAGGCCGTATAGTCGTCCCAACTCATGCCACCAGGTCGGGCGTAGGGTACAAACAGGACGGGGCCTGAGCCTTCAGCGAAGTGCGCCGTCCAAGCTTCCTTGTAGTAGCTTAAATAAGGCTTTCCGTGAATCGTCGAGGTCGACGCCAGCAAGAGGTTGAGGCTCATCGCTTGGATTTTTTGCGCTTCTTGGATTCGTTGGAAACGGATTTTGGGGTTTCAATGGGATCCCGAGTGGTCTCCACCTCGTAATACTGACCATGATAGACGCTATTTACCCCATCGACTTGCTGGGTCCAAACCATATGTACCCCCATGAGACCTGCTGAGATGCCATTGTAGTCCCCAAAGAACGATGCCGGCGTGGGTGTAAAGGCCTCGGCTAGGGCGTGGTGACCCCAGGTTTCACCCCCGTCCGTGCTCACGCTGTGGTAGGCCTGTGTGGTCCAATTCACGGTATCCTGTTGCCCATAGGCAATGATGTGGAGCGCATTGCCCCGGGCGGTATCGACTGTAAACCAGGGCATGAAATGGTGCACAACCCCTTCAGGTCGAGGAAGAATATGCTTTCGGGACCAGTATCGGCCTCGGTTGTCCGAATACTGGTAGGCCACCCATGTGCTGTCACCGTCTTGCTCGCCAAAGACTAAGTGCAAGCGACCGCTGCGATCGTACATAGAGATGGGCATGCCGTTGGCACGTCCAAAGCCTGGAATTTCATGGGCCCAGCCTCCTCGCTGTGATGCAAAAGCGACCTCGTGCTCAAACCACGTGGCTGCGCCATCGTCGTCCGAACGGTTGAACCACAAGGTGTCGTTGACGCTCCAAATAACCGAGACACCGCCCAATGGGTCTACTGCCGGAACGGCCCCTTCGGTGGTTTCATCGTCGTCGATGCAATCCCCTTCGTGGGCGGAAATGGTCATAGCGGGCGACCAGGTGACGCCGCGGTCTTCGGACTGCGAATAGCGAATGCGGGAGCGGTAGAGGCTGCGGTCCGCTTCGCCGTATTTGTCAAATTCCGTCCATGAAACATGCAAGGTGTTCGTGTTGGGGTCCACGGAGATGCCCTCTTTGTCTTGGTCTTTGGGTGGGTTATGGCCAATGCCGCTGCCGTTGCTCCACGTCTTTCCATGGTCGTCGCTCCACTGGATGACAATGCGGTCTAACCAATCGCCTTCTTGATGGGCTTTCCCGCTGGGGTTGGCCAGGTGCAAGAAGTAGACCCGTCCGGCATTGTCATACTGCAGAATGGGGTCGCCATACACGCCATAGCTGGAGGTTAAGGTGGAGTGTGTCCAGTTCTTTGAGAGCAAGGGGAATTCGTTCGCGTGGACCTGGTCCAAAACGGAACCCGCCACGACGTGAAAGCTATTGGGATCAGCGGCCACACTGGGTTCGCAGGCCCATTCGTGCGGACGGTTTTGGGTGCTGAGGATTTCCACCTCGTACCTGAAGGTATTCTGAGCGCTCAATAGCGCACTGGCTGCCAGGAGGCTGAGGGTACATAGCTTTTTCATAGTCGATTCCAAATCCAGTTCATGCCAGGGGTAATACCCACTTGAGCGCAGGTGCCTGCGGGGAGCTCCAGCACGAATTGGGCCGGACCATCAGAGGGCAAAGGGGTTTCACTAAAAGGTTGCGCATTGGCTTGGATGCTGACAACCTGACCTGCAGCTGAAATGTAAACGATGTCCAGTCCCACATAAGTGTTCTTCATCCAAAAACTCTGCATGCGCTCCTCCGGCATGAGGAAGAGCATCCCCATGTCCGGATCCATGTGTTTGCGCCACATCATGCCCTGTTGGACTTCGCGCTCCGATTCGGCCAGTTCAAGACGGTAGGTAGCAACCGTATCCTCGCCTTGCACAAAGGCGCCATAGCCTTCAAGGGTGAAAGGGGGTTCATAGGTTTCCGCGATATTTTGGGCTTGGGGTTTGGAAGAGGTGCCGCCGCTCTTGAAGGCAGGCGCAATTTGGACGTATAGGAAGCCTAACAGGGCCAAAATAAGCAGGGCAGTGCCCGCTTTTCGGAGGAAGGGGGACTTCATGATTTGGACGTTCGGAACGATTGAATCAAAAGGTAGAGGCCCGCCAGGACGAGCGGGATGCTAAGCCATTGGCCCATATTCAGGGTCATGCTGGCTTCAAAGGCTTTTTGGTTCGCTTTGAGGAATTCGATGGCAATTCGGAACCCAAAGACCAGGAGCATAAAGAGGCCAAAAATTCGCCCCTCTGCCTTCAAATGGCCCTTCTCACCCAGGAAGAAGAGCAGAACGAAAATCAGGAGGTAGCCCAGGGACTCAAAGAGCTGGGAAGGCAAGCGAGGGATGCCATAAATCGTCACGTGGTAGGTGCCATTTTCCCCTGGCTGTACGTAGGAGTCATCGGGAATGTAAATGTGGCGGTTGTCCTTTTTCTGAAGATTGAAGAGCGGAATGAGGTGCACCTCCAGCATGGACTGAAGGGCCCCGATTTCAACGTTTTCAGCTGGAGTGATGACCAAATCATACTGGGGAAGCCAGAGGCTATCGGTCTCCAGGGCGTCATTCATGCGTACAAATTCGAGATCGGACACTTGGTCTGAAAAATACTCCTCCATATAGTCCAACACTGGGCGGAAGTACACCGTTTCCACGGCACTGTTGGCCGGTTCGCCGTAGATCTCCGAGTTGGTAAAGTTGCCTAAACGGATCAAGGCGCCCGCAAGGGCTACCGAAATCACGACGCGGTCCATCAACCATAAAAATGAATGGCCGAGGTCCTTTTTGAACTTCTGACTGAAATAGTAGAGGGTGAGTGGGATAACCACGGCGGCACCATGGGAAGCGAGGCCACCCTTCCAGGGCATGAAAATTTCCGCGACGTGCTGTTTGTAGTAGGCCCAGTCATAGAAGAAAACATGGCCCAAACGAGCGCCGATGATGGTGGCGACCACCGTGTAAATGAGCAAATTATCCAAGACTTCAGCCGAAACGCCTTCTTTGGTGAAATACCGGCGCATGAGGTAAAAACCGAGCAAAAAGCCCGCGAAGAAAAGCACTTGGTAATAGCGCAAGAAGAGCGGGCCGAGTTCCAGTCCGCGTTCCGCGGCCCACGTGATGGTTAGTAGCATGAAACGAAGATACCGAAGTCCTCCCAACCTCTCGGTGATGTGCGTCGCTTATTTCTCGCTTTTGGATGACTTTTTGGGAACAGGATCCCAGCCGTGGCTGCCCCACGGATGGCAGCGTCCAATGCGCCGGACCGCCATCCAACCGCCTTGCAAGGAACCCCATTCACGAACCGCTTCCGAGGCATAGGCAGAACAAGTTGGGGTGTGGCGACAGGAGGGAGGCGTAAAGGGTGAAATGAGGTATTTGTACACTCCGATGAGGAGCAAGAAAGGCAGTCCTAGGATCCAGTGGAGGAGGGTCATTCTTGCACGCTGTAGGTGCTTCCGTCCGCCCCGTCTTTGACCTGAATGCCGCCGGCAGCCAATTGATCGCGGATGGCATCACTGGTCGCCCAGTCTTTCTGCTCGCGAGCTTTCCGTCGGGCATCCAGTACTATGGCCATGGCCGCATCGAGCGCCTTTTGAGAGGATGCTCCTGTGGCCCCACTCGCTGCTTCGGCCTGCAAGCCGAGCACGTCAAACATCCACGCTTTGAGGTGTCCCAAAAGCGCCGCCGCTCCGTCTTGTCCCAAAAGCGCCGGATCCTGCTGGTCCGCCTGAATGGCTTTCACCGCGTCAAACAAGTGGGCAATGAGAATAGGGCTGTTGAAATCATTGTTCATGGCGTCCACACAGCCTTGTTGCCAAGCCTCTACATCAAAGGTCCCGGCAACGGGACCGGAGGCGGTCCGTTTTTCCAGAACATTCAACGCATTGGTAAGGCGTTGGTAGCCTTTTTCGGCGGCTTGCAGAGCCTCGTCCGAAAAGTCCAGCACCGAGCGGTAATGGGCCTGATGAATAAAGAACCGCGCGACTGAAGCGGAATAGCCCTTGCTCAAATGGGGGGAGTTTCCTGTCAACAATTCGCCGGGAAGCAAGGTATTTCCGGTGGATTTGGACATACGCTTCCCATTAAGGGTCAACATGTTGGCATGCATCCAATACCGTGCGCCGCCATGTGCATGGGCGCCTTGATTTTGGGCAATTTCACATTCGTGGTGGGGGAACTTCAGGTCCATGCCGCCGCCGTGAATGTCAAAGGATTCGCCGAGGTATTTGGTGCTCATCGCAGAGCACTCCAAGTGCCAGCCGGGGAAACCTTCGCCCCAAGGACTCGCCCAGCGCATGATGTGGGCTTCCGAGGCCTTCTTCCACAAGGCAAAATCCAACGGGGATCGCTTGTCACTCTGGCCATCCAATTCTCGGCTCCCAGAGCGCATCGCATCGATGTCGCGTCCCGAGAGGACGCCGTAGGTATGCTTTGCATGGTAGGCCTCCACGTCAAAATAGACTGAACCGTTGGACTCGTAGGCCCAACCATTGGCAAGCAACTGTTGCGTCAGCGCAATTTGTTCGATGATATGCCCGGTGGCGGTCGGTTCGATGGAGGGAGGAAGTGCGTTGAAGGCCTGCATGACCTCGTGGAAATTCACTGTGTATTTCTGCACAATTTCCATGGGCTCTAACTGCTCGAGCTTGGCCCGCTTGCCAACTTTATCCTCTCCCTCATCCGCATCATCCACCAAATGCCCCGCATCGGTGATATTGCGGACATAGCGAACTTTCAGACCCTGGTGTTGGAGGTAGCGGAAAATCAGATCAAACGACAAGAAGGTCCGCACGTTGCCCAAATGTACATGGCTGTAGACGGTAGGGCCGCAAACGTACATGCCGACTCGGCCGGCTTGCAAGGGCTCAAACGGGCGAAGTTGGCCTTCAAGGCTATCGTATATCTGGATACTGCTCATCGTTCTAGTCCCCAAATTCGGTTTTTAATTGGACGTAGGAAAGAAAATCCTGCTTTAATTGCTCTTCCGTCGCAAATCGCCCACCATATTCCGCGGTGACGGTACTAGAATCGATGTCCCGAATGCCTCGAGCATTGACGCACAAGTGTTTGGCATCAATCAGGACGGCCACATCGGGTGTGCCAAGCGCCTCTTGCAGGGCGAAGGTGATCTGACGCGTCAAGCGCTCTTGCACTTGTGGGCGTTTGGCATAAAAGTCGACAATGCGGTTCATCTTACTCAAGCCGATGACGCGGTCCTGAGAGAGATAGGCTACATGGGCGCGGCCTACAATGGGCAGCAAGTGGTGTTCACACGTGGAATAGACCACGATGTTCTTCTCCACCAGCATTTCGCCGTACCGGTAGCTGTTCGCAAAGGTGCCGAGCGCGGGCTTTCGTTCCGGATTCAGGCCCCCAAAAGCCTCCTTGACATACATTTTGGCGACGCGTCGGGGTGTGCCGGCCAGGCTGTCGTCGGTGAGGTCCATTCCAAGCGTTTCGAGGATGCCTTTCACATGCGCCTCGATGCGCTGAATTTTTGTTTCATCCGAGATTTCAAAGGCGTCCGCACGCATGGGCGTGTCGAATGCGCTCGCGTGGTGGTCCAAATCGTCGAAGGGGTCCTGTGAATTCATGGCGGCAAAAGTACGGCCCATCTCATCAAAAAGGGGTACTTTTGCGCCCATGAAACCAGCCATTGTCATCACCGGTACGGGCTCCGTAGTCCCGGACATGGTCATCCCCAATAGCGCTTTCTTGGACCGCACCTTTATGGATGAGGACGGAAGCCTGTTTCCCAATTCAAACGAAGTGATCATCGAAAAGTTTCAGAGCATTACTGAAATTGCCGAGCGTCGCTATGCCCGGCCAGATCAAACCTCCAAAGATTTGGGTGCCTTAGCCGGACAGCGCGCGCTGGATGATGCGGGATGGAGTGGTGAAGACATTGACTTGTTGATTGTCGGCCAAAATTTTGGCGACATCGAACATGGTTCTCGGGTGATGGAACAAATGCCGAGCATCGCCTCGCGCGTCAAGCACGAATTGGGCATTGAAAACCCCCGTGTCGTGGCGTTTGACGTCCTCGCTGGCTGCCCCGGCTGGATTCAAGGTGTTTTGGTCGCCGAAGCCTACCTCCTCGGAGGAATGGCGAAACGCGCCCTCGTCATCGGTTGTGAAACCTTGTCACGCATTGTAGACGTGCACGACCGCGATTCGATGATCTTCTCTGATGGCGCAGGCGCTGCATGTTTTGAATTGCAAGACGGCGCGGAAGGGGGATCGGGTATTTTGGGCCGGGCCGCCGTATCCTACACCAAGAATGAGGCCTATTTCCTCAAGTCCAATCCATCCAACAATCCCGAACTCGATCGAGGGGAGCGCCTGATTAAAATGAAGGGCCGGAAAATCTATGAATTTGCCATCCGCCATGTCCCGGACGCCATGAAGGCCGCCCTAGACAACGCAGGGGTTCATCTGTCGGAGGTCAAGAAAATATTTATGCACCAAGCCAATGCCAAACTCGACCACGCTGTGGGCGAGCGCCTGTACAAACTGTATGGGATGAAGGCCGACCTGGATGCGGTGATGCCGATGTCCATTCAGTGGATGGGGAATTCGTCCGTTGCGACGGTACCCACCCTTTTTGACATGGTTCGCCACGAGCAATACCAAGGCCACAAAGTGGCTCCGGGTGACATCGTGCTCTTTGCATCCGTGGGGGCCGGCATGAATATCAATGCCTTTGTCTACCGCATGTAATGCACGGCCCTCTGGGCCTGCTCGATAACTAAAAGGCGCCCCGAAGGGCGCCTTTTTTATTCGATACCGGGAAGAATCCCGTTTAGTTCAAGGGCTTTTCCAGGCCTCCACGTACATAGGGTGCGCCGTCTTTGATGCTCTTGACTTCGAGGGCTTTTAACTTGGCTTGAAGCGCTTCCAGTTCCTTTTCCAGTTTGGGTAATTCCGCCTCCACATAGTTCAGCTGCGCCTTCATGGTGCCGGTCACCTCACTGCGCATGCCATACGAACCCCAAGTGGCCGTGGATAGACGGTCTCCCAATCCAGGAAGTGTCTCAAACTCACGTTTGCTCAGGGAAGCATCTCCGTTGAGTACGATGTCCATGGCTTGCAGGGAGGTTTGGACTGCCAAGACGCTTTGAAGGTCCGTCGGATTTGCTCCGGGGCTGTACTTCAGCGCTTCAAAGAGGTCCTTGGCCAGCGATACGGTCTCGCGGTAGGTCATTTCAAAGCGGTCGTAACGACGGCTCACCTGGTTGACTCGCTGCTGGAAGGCGAGCAAGTCTCCATTCGTCGCCGGCAATGTCAAATTGTTGAGGTGCTTGACTTCGAAGGATGCAGGACCAGTTAGCGTGTCAAATTGGCCGTTGGAGAATCCGACGAGCTGTGCACTGTAGGTGCCCGGTGCCACGAAGTGGGCCGCGCGCTTGGGTGCATCTTGGCGGGCTACTTTGCCGTCCCAAGTAAAGCGAGCGATCCCGCTGCTGTAGGAACGAACGATGCGGCGCAACGGCGTTCCCGATGCATCCCGAACAACCACCATGAGGTAGGGTTCCACTTCGTTGTCCTCAGCGCGCATTTCCTCCGCAGAAGGGTATTTTATGGCGTCGGGATTTTTCTTCTCTTCCGCTTGGCGCTTGCCCTTCAGCGTCTTGGGCGCTTCCTTAATGTGGTAGGTCAGGGTAATGCCCACATCGGGGTTGCTGGCCATATAGTATTCGGCACCCATGAATCCAGGGGGTCCGTAGCCAATAGGGCTGGCCTCGTGGTAGAGGAGTCCGGGCTTCACGGCAAAGATGTGCGCGTCCTTGTCGGTGACTTTGGCAGAGAATTCACGCAAGGGGCTGTAATCGTCCAGCACATAGAATCCGCGACCAAAGGTGGCGATGACCAAGTCGTTTTCGCGACGCTGGATGTCAATGTCTCGAACGGCTACCGTCGGCAATCCGCTGCCCAACTTCTTCCAAGTGCCGCCTCCGGTGGTGGAGTAGAAGATTCCGAATTCCGTGCCCACAAACAAGAGATTGGGGTCCTTGTGGTCCTGGGCAATGCTGTAGACAGAGCCTCGCACAGGCAAGTCCCCGGTGATGGTTTCCCAAGTCTTGCCTTTGTTCTTAGAGACGAGGACATAGGGGCTGAAATCGCCGTTTTTGTGGTTATTAAAGGCCGCGTACACCACATTGGCGTCATGGAGGGAAGCCTTGAGGTCGTTGACATAGGTATTGGCGGGAACCCCGGGGAACTTGTCGACTTTACGCCAAGCCCCGCCATCGTTTTCGCTGATTTGGACCAAGCCGTCATCCGTGCCCACATAGAGCAGGCCTTTGGCCACAGGGGATTCGTTCAGGGCGACAATGTTGCCGTAGATGGTCGTACTCTGGTTCTTTGCGATCGCGTCCATGCTCCACACCTTGCCCATCACCGGTAGGGCGTTTCGGTCGATTTGGCGTGTTAGATCGCCCGAAATAGTCGTCCAGTTGTTGCCGCGGTCCGTACTCTTGAAGAGTTTGTTTGCCGCGAAATACAGGGTCTTGTTGTCGTGTGGGCTGATGAGCAGAGGCGCATCCCAGTTCCAGCGGTAGGCCTTCTCGCCGGGTCCCTCGATGGGCTTGATGGGCACCCCTTCGCCGCTCTGGCGATCGTAGCGCTGCAGCCAGCCGTACTGAGCCTGCGCATATACAATGTTGGGGTTGATGGGGTCCACTTGGGATTCAAATCCGTCCCCTGTTTGCGTGACGTACCAATCGCTGTTGACGATGCCGCGGTCGTTGATGGTTCGGCTCGGGCCGCCCAAGGAGAAGTTATCCTGCGTGCCGCCGTAGACATTGTAGAATGGGGTGGCATTGTCCACTGCTACGCGGTAGAACTGCGTGACGGGAAGATTGGACTTGAAGTGCCAGCTGTTCGCATGGTCCCACGTTTCATAGAGGCCCCCGTCACATCCGAGCACCAAGTGCTTGGGGTTGGTGGGGTCGATCCAAGCGACGTGGTTGTCCACGTGCTTGCCGCGTTCTCCGAGGCCTTTAAAGGTCTTGCCGCCGTCTTCGGACCATTGAGCATACGTATCCATGGAATAGACGACATCGGCATCGTGGGGGCTTGCGAAGAGCTCCACATAGTAGTTTCCGCTGGTCGCGTGGTCGCTTTGCTTCTTGAAACTGGCCCCACGGTCCGAACTTCGGTACAAGCCATGCCCCTCTACCATGCAGTAAATCACATCCGGATTGACGGGTGAAATGGCGAGGGCAAATCGGCCTTTATCGCCGTTGGGCAGGCCGTTTTTCAGTTCGTTCCAGGTTTCGCCGCCGTCTTCCGACTTGTACAGGCCGCTTTCTGGACCGCCCGAAATGTAGGTCCAAACATGGCGCCGGCGCTGGTGGGCCGTGGCGTAAAGCACTTTGGAATTGCGGGGATCCACATGTACTTCATTGAAGCCTGTGTGGTCCGAGACATGGAGCACCCGACGCCAATTTTGGCCACCGTCGGTGGTCTTGTAAATGCCGCGGTCTCCGCCTGGGCTCCAAACAGGACCATAGGCAGCAACCCACACAATGTTAGAATTCGTGGGGTGCACGGCAATCATGCCAATGTGTTCGGAATTTTTGAGGCCCATGTTCGTCCATGAGTAACCGCCGTCTTGTGAGCGGTAGATGCCGTCACCATACGCAACGGAGCGTTGGTTGTTGTTTTCACCTGAACCAACCCATACCGTATTGGGGTTGCTAGGATCCAAAGTGACGCAGCCAATAGAGTAGGAGCCTTCGCCGTCAAAAACAGGATTGAAGGTCAAGCCGTGGTTTTCCGTCAGCCAAACGCCGCCGGAGGCTGTGGCGATGACCCAGCGGTCGGGATTGCTCGGATCAATGGCAAAATCAGCAATTCGGCCCGAGGTTACCGCGGGTCCAATCGAACGCCATTTCAATGCGCTCGTACTTTGTCCAAAAAGGGATACGGCCGTAAAAAGTAGGAGGGCTGTAAAAGTCTTGTTCTTCATGACCCTAAAATAGGGCAGAAGGGCTTACCTCAGACGAACGGAATACGTCGCCACCAGCATAGCGGTCGCGCTTGGCAAGGGAATGACCTCGCCACTCAGAGGGTGGAGTATTTGCCCTCGACGGAATTGTCCCACGACGGCAAGATCAAAAAACCATGCGTTCCCGCGCAGTCCCCACCCCGTTGAGAGTTGTTGATAGCCCGAATGTTCTTTGAATTGGCTCGCTTTCGTGCTGAATTGGTAGCCGGCCCGCAGGGATTGGGCATCGCGCCGCCATTCCGTGCCGATCCGCATTTGGTGGCTGCCCTGCAGCTCGCGGCCAATCTCTTGGCCAATGACCAGGAATTCGACCGGGGAGTGGATGGGATTTTGAACCGCCCCGGTGTAGCGGTATTCTGCCGAAAGAAAACCTTGGTTATCGATCACCTGAGCCACCCCGATCCCGGCGGTAGCAGGCTGAACGGTTTGAAAGGACTCGTCTTGGTAAAGTTCAAAGGCATCGACGCCCACATTGGCCGGATTGGCGGGGTTGTCATAGATGCGGTAGCGGTAATGCCAGCTAGAACGTAGCAAGGACGTACCCGTCCAGAATGCCGAAATCCGTGTTCCGTCCCCCACTTTGGCCAAGATGCCGAGGCGGAAGCGCAGGCCTCCACCGCTCAAGCTGTCGACCTGGCGGGTGTAAATATTCAGTAGGTAGCCATCTTGGGAGTAGGGGTATTCAAAGATGCTCAACCGCTCGGTGCTGCGAAGCTGAAGGTATTCAACCCCCGCGCCCAGGGCTATTCGATCTGTGCGAACGGCCACGCTGCCTTGGGTTTGACTGATTTTTTGGTCGCGCTCCATGTAGAGGTACTGGGTCTCAGGCGTGCCCACCATCAAGGGATATAGGGAGACGCCATCGTACTCGAGGACATAGGCTTGGTAGGCGGCATAAGCCCCATAGAGGCCTTGCTGGAAGCATTCCGTGGGGCTCAAATTTCCGGCTTCCGCCAGCCATCCATCCACTTGGGATACCGTCGGCTGGAATGTTTCATGAAACCACGCAGAAGGTTTGAATCGGCTAGTTCGACGGTCCAGGCTGAAGGCCAAAACAGATTCATCCGTGATTTGCAAGGACGTCCCCCAGTGAAAAGCGGGTAGCTGCGCTTGAGTCAGGAATCCTGATTGGTCCACCCCGAGCAAACCGGTGAGGCTCATTTCCGCCGCACGGTATGTCGCGGCCGTGGCGGGATTGTCAAGGATGGCGGAGGGGTCATTTCCCAAGGACGATAGGGCACCCCCCGTGGCCATGTAGCGCGCACTTCCGGCCCACGGATGGGTCATGGCACTGCTGAAATGCCACAGGCTTTGACCCTGGAGAGTTAAGCAGGCGAGGCATGCCAGCCAGAGTCCGAACGCCCTCATCGCCCACCGCGTCCTCCGGTGGAACGACTCGGAGAGGGACTGCTGGATCGAACCGGCTCCGAAACGCTGCGGCTAGGGGTGGCTCGGCTGGGTTCCGAGAAGCTTCGCTCGCTGGAACGCGAGGTTTCTTGACGCGTGGGAGCGTTGTAGGTGCGCTGAAGGGGCTCCGAACGCGGTGCGCTTCGTTGCACTTCGGGTTGCCGCACCGTGGGCGGAGGGGTACGGCCCTGTTCTGTGTCAGGGCGGCGCGAAGTGGGCCGCTGCGCGTCAGACTGGCGTCCTTCTGGTTGGCGAGGTTCCCCGCGCTGGGGAGGATTGGCGTAGTGAATCGTGCCGTTTGGCGTTCGACCCACTTCATCGCGGCTCGGGTTGCTGCGGTGGGTTTCGATGCTGCGCATGGGCGTAATCAGAATCTTTTCCTCGGTCATGCCTTCGCCACGGCCCTCTTCAATGGTCCCAGGGCGCTCACTAGAGCGGCCTGCGACGTTTTCTACACGTGGTCGGCGCACATGGGGTCCGCCGCTGATGTTCATCCGCCGCATGGAAATATTGCTACTCACCGGATTAGGGGCACTGCCTCCTGTCGTCGGGGCCGTTCCCGTCATGCCGCCCCAAGGATTGAATCCCCCGTAGCCATAGCCATTGTATCCGTATCCACCGTATCCATACGGGTTTCCATATCCGTATCCACCGTATCCGTAAGGGTTTCCGTACCCGTATCCCGGATAGCCCAAACCGCCCATGGCGTAGGGGTTGTAAAAGGGATCGTTCCATGGGGTGAAGTAGGGAGAGCCAAATCCACCAAAAGGCATGAATCCAGGGGGATACATGTAGGGGCTATTGTAGCCATAATAGTAGGAGGGGAAGTATTGAAATTGCGGATAGTCCCAACGGCGATGCCGCGGGCGGTAGGAGAAGTAGGGACTCGCATAGGGGCCGTTAAACGTGTAAAAGGCATCCTCGTATCCGTCTTCGTATCCATCGTTGTAACCGTCATCCCCATAGTAGGCGTAGCCTTGGGAAGAAGCACGTGAACCCCCACTGGAATACCCATAACCACCTGACTCGGGATAGGGATCCCATGAGTAGATGCCATCGTCGTAGTCCGCGAGGCTTCGGCGGTCGACGGAGGTGCACGCAGCTAGGGCGGCCAAAGCGAAAAGGGATAAAAAGGAGTAGCGCATTCCGAAGTACCTTTGTGGTTAGACTACTTCTCAAGGTACAAATCCCATACCATTCTCTATGGCAAAGAATCTCACCACGCGCGAAAAGGACTATAGCCGTTGGTACAATGACCTCGTTGTTCAAGCCGATTTGGCCGACAATTCAGGTGTTCGCGGCTGCATGGTCATCAAGCCTCACGGCTATGCGATTTGGGAAAAAATACAAGCGGAGCTCGACTTCCGTTTTAAGGAAACGGGGCACGTCAATGCGTATTTCCCGCTCTTCATCCCCAAAAGCTACTTCTCAAAGGAAGCGGCTCACGTGGATGGTTTTGCCAAAGAATGTGCGGTCGTTACCCACTACCGACTCAAGAATAATCCCGACGGTCCCGGCATTGTCGTCGATGAGGACGCCAAGTTGGAAGAAGAACTCATTGTTCGCCCTACTTCGGAAACGATTATTTGGGACACCTACCGAAATTGGGTGCAGTCCTACCGCGATTTACCCATTCTGGTAAACCAATGGGCCAATGTGGTGCGCTGGGAGATGCGCACACGCTTGTTTCTGCGAACCACGGAGTTCCTATGGCAAGAGGGCCATACGGCCCATGCTACAGAAGCGGAAGCCGTGGCCGAAGCAGTTCAAATGCTCCATGTGTACGGCGATTTTGTCGAAGAGTACATGGCCATTCCGGTCATTCGGGGCGTGAAGTCTGCGAATGAACGCTTTGCTGGGGCGCTAGAAACCTACTGCATTGAGGCCCTCATGCAAGACGGCAAGGCCCTTCAAGCAGGCACTTCGCATTTCCTGGGGCAGAACTTTGCCAAAGCATTCGACGTCAAATTCCAAGACAAGGACGGGGAAGTGAAGCACGTCTGGGCCACCTCCTGGGGGGTTTCCACCCGCCTCATGGGGGCCCTCATTATGACGCATTCGGACGACCATGGACTGGTGCTTCCTCCCAAATTGGCCCCTATTCAAGTGGTCATTGTGCCCATCTACCGGGGTGAAGAGGAGTTAGAGGCCATCAATGCAGTGGCCTCTGAGTTGGTCGCAGACTTTAAAAAGCGCGGCATTCGCGTGAAGTACGACAACCGAGATACCTACAAGCCGGGTTGGAAATTCAATGAATATGAGCTCAAAGGTGTGCCGGTGCGCATCGCCATCGGGCCAAAAGACCTCGAGAAAGGCACGGCCGAAGTAGCGCGCCGCGACACCTTGACCAAGTCCTTCCTTCCCATGGAGGGATTGACACAAGCCGTGGAGACCATGTTGGACACCGTACAAGTTGAACTCTTCGAGCGAGCGAAAGCGCACCGCGACCGCAGTATTCATGTCGTGAATAGCTGGGACGAATTCACGGCTGCACTAGACCGGGGAGGCTTTGTTTCGGCCCATTGGGACGGTACCCCTGAAACAGAGGACCAGATCAAGGACAAGACGAAAGCCACCATCCGCTGCATTCCCTTGGACAATGCGCTAGAAGAAGGTCGATGCATCCTGACGGGACAGCCTTCGACGCAGCGCGTATTATTTGCTCGCGCCTACTAAGTCATGAGCCGGAAGGGAGATATTCTGCACGTACTGGCGACCAAGTCCAGCAACAAGCAACTGGTGCATCGAAATGCCCTGGCCGTCTTTGCGGATTTGAAAGGTATACTTAGGGAAACCGCGGCGGAACTAAACAGCCAGATTTGCGCCATCGACCATTCTGTGGTCGTCGAATTTGTGGACCGTGGCGAGTATGAGGTGGAAATCCGTTTTTCTGGGGACTCCCTCATCTTCCAAGTTCACTCCAACGCTTTTGCCTTGCCTGAAAAGCATCCTTTGCGCCAAACGCCTTATGTCCAAGCCGATGAGAAGCGGACCTTCTTTGGGTTGATCCATGTGTACAACTTTCTATCGGACTCGTTTAAAATGCGCCGAATGAATGATGCCGGGATGTTGCTGAGCCGATTTTTTGTCAATGGCGAGGGGCATTATATGGCCGAAGGCCTGGGCCGTCTGGGTATCCCTCTGACGGAGGCGCGCATCACGTCGGAGGTGATGCAATCCTGGGTCGAGCACGCCATGCTTCAGGCGATGGATATGGACCTCGTCGTCGCGCCATTCAATGAAATCCACGAGATTTCGGTCATGGAGCTCGAGGGCCTTCGGGAAGAGTTGCGTCAGCGCACCAGCAAGCGACTAGGGTACCGCCCTACAGGCGGGCGATGAGGGATGAAATTCTCCTAAAATTATCCCGAAAGGAGAATGAAGAATTGGAAAATTGTCATACATTTGCACTCCCAAAACCTATTGGCCCGTTCGTCTAGCGGTTTAGGACATCTCCCTTTCACGGAGAAGATCACGGGTTCGAATCCCGTACGGGTCACAAATTTTGATTAAAAGAAAAACATTGATTTAAGTTATTATGGCGAATCATAAATCCTCCCTAAAGCGCATCCGCCAGACGCAGAAGAAGCGTTTGCACAATCGTTTCTACCACAAGACGACCCGTAACGCGGTTCGCATCTTGCGCACGGTCACGGATGCCGCTGAGGCCGCTGCACAGCTTCCCTTGGTGAGCGCCATGTTGGACAAGTTGGCCAAGCGCAACATCATCCACAAAAACAAAGCTTCCAACTTGAAGTCAAGTTTGTCAAAGCACGTAAACGGATTGTCTTAAGTAGACGTCTGATTTGGTCAAGAAAAGCCGCCCTCGGGCGGCTTTTTTGTTTTCGGCCAGCCCGGCCGAACAGGTACTTGGGGCGAGTCGGGCCATCCCGGGTGAGGCGGATCGAAGCATGTATACCGACGCCTAACCGGCTGCAGTGATTCCCCGCTTCACCTTGCCGCCATGCTTCCCATTCCACAATGGTCTCCTGAAGACCGACCCCGCGAAAAATGCCTTGACCAGGGCGCGCGCAGTCTTACCACCACAGAGTGCCTCGCCCTCTTGATTCGAACGGGCGATCGATCGCGTACCGCATTAAGCCTTGCACAGGCCCTCTGGCGGGCCCACGGCGAAGACCTCCATGCCCTCGCGCAGGCCAATCCAGAAGGCTGGACCCAAACCCCCGGCGTGGGGCCCGCCAAGGCGGCGGCATTGGCCGCCGCCTTTGAACTGGGCCGGCGGATGCGGGAGGAGGAAGGGGTGGTGCCTCAGCGGATTCGGGCGAGCGCGGACGCGTTTGAGGTGTTGCGGCCCAAGTTGGAGGGCCTGGATCACGAGGAGTTCTGGGTCGTGTACTTGAGTCGGGCCCATGAAGTGTTGGCGAGTGAGTGCGTGGGCAAAGGAGGATGGACCGGGACGCTGGCGGATTTGCGTGTAGTCTTTCAGCGGGCCTTGGCCCGACGAGCCCCAGCAATTGTTGTGGCCCACAACCATCCTAGCGGGCGACTTGTACCGAGTCCAGAAGACCGCGCATTGACGCAACGGATGGTGCATGCGGGGCAGTTTTTAGACATTGTTCTCTTGGATCATTTAATCATTGGCCGGAGGGATTACGTTAGTTTTGCGGATAGGGGTTGGCTGAAAACCAATTCGGATCCATTATGATTGTACACATCGTCGGGGCGCGCCCTCAATTCATCAAGTTGCTGCCTCTCTACCGGGCTTTAGCCGAGCGTGGAGCACCCCAGCGAGTGCTGCATTCGGGGCAGCATTGGGAGGCAGGAATGAGTGAAGTGTTCTTTCGAGAGTTTGGCTTGCACCCGGATGTGATCTTGACGTGGTCCACGGTCCACGAGGAGAATGTGGCCGCGATGGCCGATGCTTTGATGGGGTGGCAGCCGGATACCGTAGTGGTGTACGGAGATACATTTTCGACCTGGTGTGCGGCACGAGCGGCCAAGCGGTTGGGCTTGCCCTTAGCGCATGTCGAGGCGGGTTTACGCAGTTTTAATGCGGCCATGCCGGAAGAAGAGGCGCGCGTGAAGACCGACACAGTGAGCGATTGGCATTTTGTGCCTTCGGAACGGGCGCTCGTTCAGCTGCAACGCGAAGGGTTGGACCGAGGAGAGGCGCACACCGTCATGACGGGCGACATCATGGCGGATGCCTTGATGAATCGGGAAATGAGGCCACCTGCAAAGGGCCGAATTTTGGTCACCCTCCACCGCAATACCAATGTGGACGATCCGGTGGTTCGCACCCGGATTGTCGAGGCTGTGGCAGACTTGGCCGAAAGCCATGAAATTCATTGGCCCATACACCCGAGGCTTCGCGCACATTTCGAGGAGGGCAACATGCCCCAGCACATACATTGGCATCCACCGCTGGGCCGTGAAGCCATTTTAGAGCAGCTAGACGCAGCGGAATGGGTTCTGACAGATTCGGGTGGATTGCAAAAAGAGGCCTATTTCTGCCGCCGAAAGTGCATCGTTCTTCGCAACGAGACCGAGTGGGTGGAGCTGCTAGATACGGGCCATTCCTTTTTAGTGAATCCAGAAGCAGCGCGGGATGCAAGGCATCTAGGCGAGCAGTTGGTCACCTGCATGCAGACCAATACCCCCGCCGAGTTCCCACCCGTCTACGGGGAAGGGGATGCGGCGGTTCGAATGGCTGCGGCCTTGTGGAATGGCGGCCCGACGAAGCCCAACGCCTTAACCCTGCAAGGGGATGCCGTAAATCCCCAGTTGCGCTTTGCCGCGGAGGTGGTGCGCCGCATTACGGGTATTCGCATCGATTTCTCGGAAAAGGGGGCCGAATGGCCCCAAGCCTCCTGTTGGTCGCTGCCCTTTGAGCGCTGGACCTTTGCGGATTTGGGTGAGGATGGTTTGGCCAAAGCGGCTTATGTCGGGTCCCGAGCAGAAGAGTTTTCGGGAGGTTCCCGTGATGTGCATGGTCGTTTTTTACCGCAAGCATCCTGCCTGTGGCCGGAGATGCGCACCTCACCAGAGGTGCCCATGGGTCATGTGTGGGTGGAGCAGTTTGTCACCATGTTCCGCCCCGACTTTTCACTGGCGAAACGGAGAACTCCGGATCCTACGGTGGTCGTGGACATCGACCATCGATTCGCCTTTGCGGGCTTTTCAACAATGCATCGATGGGCCGTGGCCCTCAAGCATGCTTTGACAGGCCAATGGGCGCTATTCAAAGCACAGTGGGGCGCCATCGATCCTTATGACGCCTCGCAGGTATTTGTGGACTTGATGAATAGGTTCGGAAGGGTGCGTTGGCAGTTTTTTGCATGGATCGGTCCGGAGCGAGGTCTCCAGGACAAGGGTCCGAGCGTTCACCATCCCCGCGTGGCAGAAGCCCACATGCGTTGGGCCCAGCAGCAACCGAGCACCGGCCTGCACCCAACCTATGGACACCACGAAAAGGGGCAAGCGGGTTTAAATGTGGAGGTTCAGGCATGGACCCAAGCCACTTCTCGGGTGCTTCAGCGTTCCCGCTACCATTATCTCCGCATGGAATTGCCCCATTCCCAATCACAATTAGTGAAAGCGGGCTGCCTCGAAGATTGGAGCTTGGAATACGCTAAGCAACCCGGTTATCGAGCGGGCGTGGCGGTTCCCATTCCTGCCTGGGGCGCAGGACCTTTGGGTAGCGCGCTCGATGGCGACGGCATTCCGTATTTGACCTATGTTCCGGTCGCCTTGATGGACCAAAACCTTCTTGGGGAATCGGCGGAAGCCATTGAGAAGACGTTGCAGTCTTGGCAGGATGCGGCCGCAAAGCACGGAGCGGGCTTGGTGTTGGCCACCCACTGGCGCTTTTTTGGCCCAGGGGCGTCTATTTTTCCAGAGACGGCGTTATATGGCCCATGGAAATCGGGACTTCTTCAATTTTTAAAGCAAGGCAAACCATGAAATGGCTCGCAGGAACGTGGACATCTGAACAGTGGGCCCAATGGGTTAAGGCGAGCCCGTGGGACTTTCCGTATGACCGAGAAGAATATGCCGACGCCCTCGGAAAGACCTGGGGAGCCATCGTGGGGGAGGACTTTGTATGGCCCATGGCCTATCGCCGAGTGGGGATATTCCAAACGGCCTATATGCCTTTTGGGATGCAGCAATGGGGTCCTGTCGGGGCGCATGCTGGTCGGGCGACCCAGCTTCTGGATGCAACCCGGTTCATTCCTGGGGCATTCACCAAGGTGGATCTCCAAATCCACAAACCCATGGATTGGGTCACGTGCACACCCCGATGGCGGCTCCGTGGAGGCCGCCTAGAGCGCTGGACTGAGCGCCCCAATTTTGTGCTGGACATGTCGGGTTCGTATGAAAGCATCCATGCGGCCTACTCAAAACAGTTGCTTCGCAATCTGAAAGAGGCCCGGCAGCACGCCATGACGTTGTTTGAACACGACACCCCCGAAACCTTGTACCACGCCTTTGAGCGCTATCAGGGAAAACGCTACACCATCCCAGAAGGCTTTGGCTCTGCCATCCGCCAAGCCATGTACCATTTGCTACACCAGGGGAAAGGGGCTGTTTGGTCTGTATATGGAGAAGGCAATCGCTTTCTTGCCGGGGCCTTTTTTGCCTTTTCAGGCAACCGAGTGGTCTTACTGTTTTCCGCCATTTCGGACGAGGGCCGTGCCACCCAGGCCATGGCCCACCTGATCAATGAGTTCTTGGTTTTTGCCGCAGGACGCTGGACATATTTTGATTTTGAAGGAAGTTCCGCGCCCGGTTTAGCCCGCTTTTACGGCAGCTTTGGCGCGGTGAACCAACCCTATCTGCGCTATCAACGTTGGTCCCTGTTATGACGCTGACACAACTGGACTATTTTCTTGCCCTGGCGGCCCACCGAAGTTTTAGCCAAGCGGCCAAAGCCTGTGGGGTCACTCAGCCCACCTTGAGTGCCCAATTTCAAAAATTAGAAGAGGAATTAGGGCATGCGTTGATTGACCGAAAGACGCAACCCATGGCCCTCACTCCGCTGGGAGAAGTCCTGCGGGAGCAGGCCCAACGAACCGTGGAAAGTGCCCAAGCGATCCATACGCTTATAGACCAATTTGACCACCCCGTGGTAGGCCATCTACGGCTCGGGGTCGTGGCGCCCTTAGGCACGATTCATGGCGCCTTCTGGTTGAATCAGTGGCAACAAAGTTGTCCCCATGCCACCGTCCATCTCGAGGAAGGTACGGTGATGTCCCTGGCTCAAAAATTGGCGCGCGCCGAACTTGACGCGGCCATCGTTCCCACGGAGGAATGGAATGCCCCCGGAAAATTAAAGCCCGTGTTTGGAGAGGCCTGGTGGGCCATGGCGCCCCAAGTAGGGGGCCAAGCGCCATCCTTGGCGGACGTAAACGCCTGGCTTTTTGGTCCACCCGAAGAGGCTGCTACCCTCTATGCTGCGCGGCATGGGTGGAAGCGAGATGGGAGGCAGGCGGATACCTGGCCCACGTTGTTTGGGCGGGTTCTTTTGGCCGAACGAAGCCGCCAGTGGGTCCTTCTTTCGGAGTCGGAATTGAGCCTCCTTCCAGCGGAAACCCAGAAGAGAGCGCAACCTTGGGGAGATCAACGGACTTGGGCATGGGTTTCGCACCACATGGGCGGATCCTCAGACCTTGAATCACGGTTGTGTGCGGCGCTCCAGACCCGATTGCCCGTCTCCTTGCACGCAATTTCTTAACGAAGACCTCCGTACATCCCAAGGATGGCCAGCCAAATCACCACGGTGGCCAGGACATTCATCCAAAAGCCCGCACGAGCCATATCGGGAATCCGAATTTTCCCAGAGGCAAAAACAATCGCATTTGGAGGGGTCGCCATAGGCAGCATAAAGGCGCAGCTGGCACCCACGGTCAAAGGGATGGCCAGGAGTTCAAAGGGAATGCCCTGGGCCGAGGATACGGCCAAAGCGATGGGCAGCATGCCGCTGACCAAGGCCATGTTCGAAAAGAGTTCGGTCGTCCATACCCCCAGCAGAGTAAAGATCAGGACCCAAAGCGCAGGAGGCCAGCCCGTATGCCCGCTCGCTGCCAAGCTTTCCAACCAGCCTGAAGCTTGCATCCCAGCTGCTAAGGACATGCCTCCCCCGAAGAGCAGTAAAATTCCCCATTCAATTTTTTGGGCTTCTTGCCATGTGAGGAGGGGCTGACGCGCGCGATCTCGGACCGAAAAGAGAAGCAGGGCACCCACCATGCCAACCCAGGTGTCCGTGAGGACCAAGGAAGGGAATAGGGCTTGCAACCAGGGCCGAGTCATCCATGCAGAGGCCGTCAAGGCAAAGATGGCCGCGACGCGTTTTTCGCCCGAGTTCCAAGGTTCGGAGGCAGGCCAGGCGACCTCGGTGAGGGAGACAGCTGGCAGATTTCGGCGCAGAAGGAGAAAGGCACCAACCAAGAGCAAGACCGCGATGGGGAAGATGTGGAGTGACCAGTCCAGGAAATAGACCTCTTGCCCCAAGCTTTGCTGACGGAATGCAGCATAGACCAAGTTGGGCGGGGTGCCAATGAGGGTTCCAATGCCCCCGAGATTGGCGCCCCAAGCCATGCCCAACAGAATGTTGCGTTCGAGGAGGTCGTCTTGGCTTGGTAAATGGCGAATCAAGGATAGGGTCAAGGGAAGCATCATGACCGCTGTAGCCGTGTTACTCATCCATAGGCTCAGAAGGAAGGTGGCCGCCATGACCCCCGCCAACACACGGTGCGAGTGGCTTCCAAAGCGACGAAGGATGGCCAACGCAAAGCGACGGTGCAGTTGATGCTGCTCCACTCCGCGCGCTAAAAGAAATCCCGCGAGAAATAGAAAAATGAGGGGGTGCGAATAGGCATTGGCCAAGTCAGACGAATCCAAAATGCCAAATCCGCCAAAGGTGAGCAGCGGAAGGAGGGCCGTGGCGGCTAATGGAATCACCTCCGTGAACCACCATAGGAGCATCCAAAGGGTGCTTCCGACGACGATGCCCTGTTGGGACGACCAGCCATAGGACTCGGCGAAAAGGCCTGCGCAGAAAAAAGCGAGAGGTCCGGCGAGGAGGACCAAGGTCTTTCGGATATTTGGAGTCATGAAATTGGTCTTAGCTACGCAGAATCCGAACAAAGTAAAGGAAATTCAAGCGGTCTTGCCGAGCACCTGGTCGGTGACCACGGCGCTGGAGGCGGGAATCACAGAAGAGTTACCCGAAACGGGCGACACGCTAGATGCCAATGCCCGTGAAAAGGCCGCTTTCTTGCAGGAGTATACGGGCGGGTTTGCCCTTTCGGATGATTCAGGCTTGGAAGTGGATGCCTTAGATGGTGCGCCAGGCGTCTACTCGGCCCGCTATGGTGGCCCTGAAAAGGACGATGCCCTCAATCGCGCGGCATTGCTAAGGGCGATGGACGGACAAACCCAACGATCTGCCCGCTTCCGGACCGTGATGGCCTGGGCGACTCCCACGGGAATGACCACCTACGAAGGCGTGGTGGAAGGGACACTGCTCACCGCGGAGCGTGGAACCGGTGGATTTGGGTATGACGCCTTATTTGTTCCGATCGATGGGGATGGTCGGACTTTTGCCGAAATGAGCGTCGATGAGAAGAAAGCCATGAGCCATCGCAGTCGCGCTTTACGCGCCTGGATGGAGGACTTGAGGTCGTAGATCAATCCTCGTTCGACGATGCCTGGGCTTCGAGACTGAAGAAGCTCATATGCACGGAGCCATAGCGGCGCTGGTCAAAGCAGGCTGGGTGGTCCTTGAAATCGTGGTCGACGCTGTGTTCGAGAACGAATAAACCATCCTCTGGCAAGCGGTCCAGGGCCAGGGCAATCAAGGCCGTATAGTCGGGGTAGTCATAGGGGGGGTCCGCAAAAATGAAGTCCCACCGGTACATCGTTTTTTTGAGGAAGCGCTCTGCATCGCTGAGCGACGTTTTAATGGCAGAGTAGTGTAGCATGTCCGCCGTCTTATCGATGTAGCGCAAACACTCCCGAAAGCTGTCCACCGCTGTAATGTCTTCACATCCTCGGCTTGCCATTTCAAAGCTGATGTTTCCTGTCCCGGCATAGAGGTCCAAGGCTCGAACTTCCGTCCAGTCCAGGTAGTTTTCTACCACGTTGAAGAGCCCCTCTTTGGCCATGTCGGTGGTCGGGCGGACGGGGAGGTTTTTGGGAGCAGCAAGGATTTTGCCGCGGTTTTTTCCGCGAATAATGCGCATCAGGTACGGGGGAATAATACGGTCAAAGCAGACCAAGGGTGGGAAGCGGTGGTGTCCAGTTTTTCGATAAAGGGGCGCAAGCTCTCCCAGCATCCTTCATCGGCATCCCCTTCCCAAATCAACGGAACATGCTGAGCGGGGAGGCCACATTGGTCATACAAGACCATGCATGCGTAGGCCGCGTCTTGTGAGGTTTCTACATGGAAGACGGTGTGGCTGAGTAGACGGCCTTGTTGGATGGCGGCCAGTTCAAGGCGATGGCCTTGGCGGTGCACCCGGACTGCATCGCGCTTCGACAGCGGACTCAGCCATCGTTGTGCATTGGCCCCCATGGTGGGGACGCAGTGGTTTGGCACACCCGCGGGGAATCGGTAGTACAAGTCCATGCCGCGCTCCAAGGGGAAGCACTCCCAGGCGTGGCCCTGAGGGTCGAGGGGTTTGAGCCAGGTCTCCACATCTTGGACCCAATCTTTCGGATACCAAGCGCCAAAGTCTTCTTGGCCGAAAGCATGCCACGCCGCAAAGTCTGCTGCATGGCGATCAATCCAGGATTGAGTTTCGGTATGGGAGAGGGCTATGATGGGGCCAAGCGGCCGACCACTTTCCCCGCGGACGATGCAGACCAGCACGCCCGAAGAGTTGTAACTCAATAAAACGACAGAATCCTCCGGAGAGGATTCTGTATTTGGGAAAAATGCCCAAGTTGCGGGCCACATATTACTTCCAGTTGCCACTCAAGGTGGGTTCTGTCAAGGAGCCCACGATCAAGGCATCGATACGCAAGTTCTTGATGTAAGACTTATAATCCTCGTAGATGTCAGCAAAGAAGCGCGTATTCGGTGCGGCGATTTCAAAGACCTGAACTCGAACGCCATTGCGGTCAACAAATCCGGTGGCCATCCTAAACTCAGCCGTGTCCGTCGTGAAGGGGATGTAGCGCAAGACCGTGGCGTCGAAATTCTCTTCAAACAACTCGGGATTCTTGCGAACCAATTTCTCTTTGGCACTGGTTTGGCCAATGATGCGGTAGATAATGGTATCCTTCAACATGTCCGTCTGGTAGACCTTGTTGTAGGCCATGAACGACGAATCTTTTCGCTCAATAATGTTGACCTGGGCATATTCCAAGAAGGGAATCAACTCATCAAAGGTCGCAGCGTACTTGCCATACTCCGTTTTAAATGTCAACTGGGCTTCGCGCAATTGCTCCAAACGGTGGGTTACCTCCTCATAGCGCTTTTCCTTGATGGCGCTGAATTCGATAGGTTCCATGATGATGCGGTAAATGCGGTAGGAGAGCACCAACGTGATCACACCCAAGGCAATGCGCAAATAAAGAATAGTACGTGCAGTCATGATAAAAAGTTTGCGTGCCAAAACTATGAAATTTTACCTTGTGCCCTTGCAAGCAGCTCAGTGAATTCTCCATCCCTTTTTGAAACCTTCCGCGATCGATTTCCGGGGACCCCTACAGCGGACCAGGAAGCGGCGATGCACGCCTTGGTCCGCTACCTCCTTGAGCCCGCGGAAGAGCGACTCTTTATTCTCAAGGGCTACGCCGGGACTGGCAAAACCACGTTGATGCGAACCTTGGCTCATACATTGCGCCACATCCAGATGCGCCCTGTTTTGGCTGCTCCGACGGGCCGAGCGGCCAAGGTGCTTCAAGGCCAGATGAAACGCAGGGCCTACACCCTTCACCGATTGCTCTACCTCACAGTTCGTGATCCCTCCGGTGGTTTTTCGCGCATTCGGCGGCCCAATAAAGGCTCATTCCAAGTCTTCATCGTCGACGAAGCCTCCATGCTGGGGGACCTCGGAGAGGCCCGAGAACTCTTTCAAGACTTGTTGCGCTTTGTCGCCCAAGGGGAGGAATGCCGCCTGATACTCGTTGGAGACGAAGCCCAGTTGCCCCCGGTGGGCCAATCCTTTTCGCCGGCTCTCATCCCACGGCATGTTCGCGACCACTATGCATGGCGAATAGGCGGGGCCGCCCTGTTTGAAGTGATGCGTCAAGCTGCGGACTCCCAAATCTTAGCGAACGCCACAGCCATGCGTCAAGGCCTTTTGGCATCCGAAGTGCGGTTTCCTGCCTTGCACGTCGGGGCCGAGGTTCGACGGCTTCGTGATGCCCACGAAGTGTTGGAGGCCCTCGAAACGGCGTACACCTGCGCGGAGCCGGACGCGGTGGTATTGACTCGATCGAACAAGCGGGCCGTCGCCTACAACCGCCAAATTCGATCGCGCCTGCTTTGGCGGGAGGATGTACTCAATGCGGGGGATGTGGTCATGGTAGTCCAGAATAATGAACGGTGGATGGATCCGGAGGACTCGGCGGGTTTTATTGCGAACGGGGATATGTTCGAGGTCCTGAGTTGGCGCAACGAGGAAGAACGCTTTGGCTTGCGCTTTGCGGATGCGAGCCTCCGATGGCTAGACCGGGAGGATGCGCCCAATATCGAGGCCAAAATCGTACTCGATGCGCTCGATTCCGAATCCGCTCGGTTGCCGGAAGCGAGCATGAAAGCGCTCATGCAGGGAGCTCGAGAGGAGGCCCAACATGTCCCCAAGGCGCAGCGTCCCGCTTTTTTGCGCGAACACCCGTATTTGCAAGCGCTGCAGCTCAAATTTGGATATGCCTTGACGGCCCATAAAGCCCAAGGGGGGCAGTGGCGCGATGTGTTCATCGAATGGCCCTATGTGCCGGACGTCGATGAGGCTGAATTTATCCGTTGGATGTACACAGCCTTTACGCGTGGCCAGGACCGGGTGTATTTGATCGGATTCCCTGACTCTACCTTTGCCGTCCCATGAGTTGGCAGCTATTTTTTGACCTGGATCGGACCCTCTGGCACCACGAGGCGAATTGTGCCGATGTGCTCGCTGAATTCTGTTCCGAATTCCCGGAGCTGAAGCACCTCGATCCTGCGCATGTGGCGCAGCGTTACCAAGTCATCAACGACGGGTTGTGGGAGATTATTCAGGAGGCAGGCTATGGGGTGGACTACGTGCGGAACCGCCGTTTTCCGTTCCTGTTGCAAGAACTGGTCCCCGAGCTCCCCACCAAGGAGCGCCGCGAACTCGCGGAGGTTCTAGAGCGGGCCTTCACCCAACGCACTCCCACCCGTGGGGCCACCTATCCGGCTGTGGCGGAAACCCTCCGATTGCTCAAGGAGGCAGGCTATGGCGTGCATGTGCTGACCAACGGCGTAACGAGTTCTCAAGAGCGCAAAATCGCGGCCATGGGCCTAACGGAAGTCGTAGATAGTGTCACCACCTCCGACGCCTCCGCTTCTTACAAACCCGACCGAGGAATTTTCACGTACGCGATGCGCCTGGCGGGTTGTGGGCCGGAAGAGGCTGTGATGATTGGCGATTCACGCCTCCGTGATGTAGGCGGAGGCAAGGCGGCGGGTATGCGGACGCTTTGGTTTGACGCTCCGGATGCGCTGCCTCCCGATGGCGATTCCGAGCCCGACGGCACCTTCCACCACTTCGCAGAACTTCCCGACGCCCTGCGCCGCATTGGGGCTTGAATTGCGCCTTGGTCGCGCCAAGGGCAGGCCTCGGCCTGTATCTTTGCGGGAAAGGCTCAATTTTATGGTGAACGCGACCCCTTACGTTCCTAAAAACAGCATTCGTATCGTCACCGCAGCTTCGCTGTTTGATGGCCACGATGCTAGCATCAACATCATGCGCCGCATCCTGCAATCGAGTGGGGCGGAAGTCATCCACCTCGGACACGACCGCAGTGTGGAGGAAGTGGTGAATACGGCCATTCAAGAGGATGCCAACGCCATTGCCATGACCTCCTACCAGGGTGGGCACATGGAATATTTCCGATACATGTACGACCTGCTCCAGGAAAAAGGAGCGGGCCACATCCGCATATTCGGCGGCGGCGGCGGAACCATCCTGCCCTCCGAAATCGCCGAACTCCAAGACTACGGCATCGCCCGAATCTACCACCCGGACGACGGCCGATCCATGGGCCTCCAAGGCATGATCAATGACTTGCTGGAAAAATGCGACTTCCCCGTGGGCGACCAGACGGAAGGCGCCGTGGAGGGAGCCTTGAAGGGCGAAGCGAGGCATTTGGCCCGTTTGATTTCCTGTGCGGAAAATTTCCCCGATCACTACGAAAACCTCCTTCCCAAGTTGGAAAAGGGTATGCCCAAGGGGGGCAAGACCCCGGTGCTCGGCATCACAGGCACAGGTGGCGCAGGCAAGAGCTCCTTGGTGGACGAATTGGTACGCCGATTCCTTTTGGCGCACCCCGGCAAGCGCCTGGGTATCATTTCGGTCGATCCATCCAAGCGTAAAACGGGCGGCGCGCTGCTCGGCGACCGCATTCGAATGAACGCCATCCAGCACGGAGACATCTACATGCGCTCCTTGGCGACCCGTCAAAGCAATTTGGCCCTCAGCAAGCATGTCGCAGAAGCCCTTCGCATTCTGCAAGCAGCCGCCTTTGACCTCATTATTTTGGAGACGTCAGGCATCGGGCAATCCGATACCGAAATTCTCGACCACAGCGATGTCTCTCTCTATGTCATGACGCCGGAATACGGTGCCGCCACCCAGCTGGAGAAAATTGACATGTTGGACTTTGCGGACCTAATCGCCTTGAACAAGTTTGACAAGCGCGGGGCTTTGGATGCTCTCCGGGATGTGAAGAAGCAGGTGCAGCGCAACCACAACCGTTGGGACGATGCCGTGGAGGACATGCCGGTGTTTGGCACCATGGCCTCTCAATTCAATGATCCGGGTACCAACCGCCTCTTTGCCGCGGTGATGCAGGCTTTGGTGGAAAAAGCGGGTGCAAGCGAATTGGCGACCAACACTTCGGATGAAGGGGCGCAGAGTGAGAAGATTTACATCATTCCTCCGGCCCGAACGCGCTACCTCAGCGAAATCTCGGAAGGAATTCGGGGCTACAACGACTGGGTGCTTCAGCAATCCAACGTGGCCGAGGCACTCTACCAACTGCAAGGGTCCATGCACGCGCTTTCCGCCACCGATTTGGACGATAAAGACCGCCTGATCAAAGGCCTGCAGGAGGCCTTCGAGAAGAAGAAACGCGATTTGGACCCTTACAACTGGGATTTGATCCAAGGCTGGGATGCCCTGCGCGATCGCTACAAGGCGGACGAATACATCTACCAAGTGCGCGGCAAGGACATCAAAGTCCCCACGCATTCCCTGTCCCTAAGCGGCAAAAAGATTCCAAAGGTGTCCACGCCGCGCTACCGCAGCTGGGGCGACCAACTTCGTTGGCTCTTGCAGGAAAATGTTCCCGGAGACTTTCCTTACACGGCGGGGATTTATCCGTTCAAACGCACGGCAGAGGATCCCACCCGCATGTTTGCTGGAGAGGGAGGTCCCGAGCGCACCAACAAGCGCTTCCACTATGTTTCGTTAGGCATGCCAGCCAAGCGTTTGAGCACAGCCTTTGATTCGGTCACGCTGTACGGGCACGACCCCGGTCGTCGTCCGGACATCTACGGCAAGATTGGCAATGCGGGCGTCAGCATCTGCTGCCTGGACGATGCCAAAAAGCTCTACAGCGGGTTTGACCTCTGCGATCCCACGACTTCGGTTTCCATGACCATCAACGGTCCGGCGCCCATGCTGCTCGGCTTCTTTTTGAATGCCGCCGTGGATCAGCAATGCGAGAAATACATCACCGCAAACGGCCTAGAAGCGAAGGTGGAGGCCGTCAAAAAGGCCAAGTACGACGACCAAGGTTTGCCCCGCCCGGCCTACCAAGGCGGGCTTCCCGAAGGCAACAATGGCCTCGGTTTGATACTTTTGGGCGTCACGGGCGATGAAGTCCTGCCTGCGGAGGTCTACGCGAAGATCAAGGCGGAGGCATTGAGTACGACGCGCGGAACGGTCCAAGCGGACATTCTCAAGGAAGACCAGGCGCAAAATACCTGCATTTTCTCGACGGAGTACGCCCTGCGCTTGATGGGTGACGTGCAGGCCTACTTCATCGATCAGAAGGTTCGAAACTTCTATTCTGTTTCCATTTCCGGTTACCACATTGCTGAGGCAGGTGCCAACCCCATCACGCAATTGGCCTTCACCTTAGCCAATGGCTTCACCTATGTGGAGTACTATTTGAGCCGAGGCATGGACATTAATGCATTCGGTCCCAACCTGAGCTTCTTCTTCTCAAATGGCATCGATCCGGAATATGCCGTGATCGGCCGTGTGGCCCGCCGCGTTTGGGCCAAGGCCCTGAAGACCAAGTACGGTGCGGATCCTCGTGCCCAAATGTTGAAGTACCACATCCAGACTTCGGGCCGATCCTTGCATGCCCAGGAGATTGACTTCAATGACATTCGGACCACCTTGCAGGCGCTGTATGCTATCTACGACAACTGCAACTCGCTGCATACCAATGCCTATGACGAAGCCATCACGACACCCACCGAGGAGTCGGTTCGCCGAGCTATGGCCATCCAGTTGATCATCAACAAGGAATTGGGTCTCGCGAAGAATGAAAACCCGCTCCAAGGCTCCTTCATTATTGAGGAGCTCACCGAGCTCGTCGAAGACGCGGTGATGGTGGAATTTGACCGCATCACGGAGCGCGGCGGCGTCCTCGGCGCCATGGAAACGATGTACCAGCGCGGCAAGATTCAAGAGGAGTCCATGCATTATGAGATGCTCAAACACACGGGGGAATACCCCATTATCGGTGTGAATACCTTCTTGAGTTCCAAAGGATCGCCCACCCTGATTCCGGGCGAGGTCATTCGTGCGACAGAAGCGGAAAAAGAGGACCAAATCGCCACGGTAAATGCTTTGCAGCAGGCGTCGGGGGACAAGTCCTCGGCGGCCTTGGCGGCCATTCAGATTGCGGCCCTTTCCGGCGGCAACGTCTTCGAGGCGATTATGGACGCGGCCAAGGTTTGCTCCTTGGGTCAAATGACCGAAGCGATGTTTGCGGTGGGCGGTCAGTACCGCCGAAACATGTAAACGCTAGGGCTGCTCCATTCGCTCCCAGATATAGGGCACATCCTGGTTGAGAAGGTCTGCCTTTAGGAGGACCCAGCGACCCTGTTTTTTTTGATAGGTGAGGGTGCCTACGTTGCTATCATTCCGGTATAAATAGATGCGCTCTTTGGCCGTTTTTTGGGCCAAATAGTAGCTCGCAATACTGATATTGCCCTTAGGCGGCTGCACCATGGTGAGCAAGTGCTCTTGGCCCACTTTGAGCTTCCAAATGGCGTCCACCACCAAAGGGTACTGGGGGGCCATAACGGGGTGGTAGAGCGGGCCAGCAGGGAGCGAAAGGCGTTCATTGGGGTACAAACCCAACTCCCCTTCATAGACTTCCATGAGGCCGTCTGTAAAGTTGGCTGCATACGACGGGCTGGACGTGCTCACGAGCTGATAGCGTTGAATATGGCCTTCTTTTGGGGAGAAAAACACGATGTGTGTTAAAAGCGTCCCTCGATCTCCCAGGGTCAAGTTTTGTTGAAATTGCCCCGTGGAAATAGCCCCTGGATAGGAAAGGATTTGCAACGATTCGCGTTGCACCAATTGGGCATTGTTGGCAAACTGATAACTGCCCGAATTCACCCAGCGCGGTTGGCAACTGATGGCCAACACTGCGGCGGCTCCCAAAAGGCATTTGTGGATAACTCCCATGGTGGAAAGTTCGGCAATTCTGTGTGGGCTAGGTACCTTTAAGGCATGAAAATTATTTCCTGGAATGTGAATGGAATTCGGGCGGCTGCGACCAAGGGCCTCCTGGATCAATTGGCCGCATGGGATGCGGATGTCGTGTGTTTTCAAGAGACGAAGGCCACCGAAGAACAAGTGGCAGAAGTCCTTTTTGGCGCGGGCTACCACGTGTATGCGCACTCGGCTGAGAAGAAGGGCTACAGCGGTACCGCATTAATTTCGAAAGAAGCTCCACTGAGCGTTAAAGTGGGGGTGGGCCTGCCCGAACATGACGGAGAAGGTCGCCTTATTGTGGCCGAATTTCCCCATTTCTACGTGGCTACGGCGTATGTCCCCAATTCCAAGGGCGACTTGAGCCGAATTCCCAACCGCCAAGCGTGGGACCGCGATATCGCCAACTTGCTTGCCAATTACGATGAAAAGAAACCCATTGTCTATTGTGGCGATCTGAATGTGGCCCATCAGGAAATAGATCTTTCTAATCCCAAGTCCAACTACAACAAGACCCCCGGTTATACTCAAGCGGAAATTGACGGTATGGATTACCTGTTGAGCAAGGGATTTGTGGATTCATGGCGCGCCCAACACCCCGAGGAGGTGAAGTTTTCATGGTGGAGCATGCGCTCGGGAGCGCGGGCGAAGAACATCGGATGGCGATTGGACTACCATGTGGTATCGGAGCGCCTGATGCCTCGTGTGACCCGCACGGACATCTTGACGGAAGAGTATGGCAGCGACCACTGTCCGGTGCTGATTGAGCTAGAGGGCTAGAGGGCTAGCGAAAACAGGTTAAAAGGTGAAGCGTTGAGTCGTAAACGGCCGATCACGCTGCGCTCATATTGGGGTGAATTAGAGGTTTACCCCAGAACGAGGAAACCAACGAACGAGCACGGCGTGAAGTGTCCCTTGATTCTTTCACCCTAAAACACGAAAACCCATTTCCTTTTTTCGGTATAACCAAAGGTGCTTTTTCCTATCTTTGCACCCCTAATTTCATTAACTATGAATCAGTACGAAACCGTTTTCATTCTAAATCCCGTCTTGTCTGAAGAGCAGACAAGGGAAGCGGTTGATAAGTACACCGGCTACCTACAATCGAATGGTGCCGAGCTTATCAACGTCGAAAAGTGGGGCCTCCGCAAGTTGGCATACCCCATCGACAAAAAGAAGAGTGGGTTCTATAACCTCCTCGAGTTCAAAGCTCCAGCTCCCGTCATTGCTACCCTCGAGGTGGAAATGAAGCGTGACGAGCGCATCTTGCGCTTCCTCACCGTGACCCTGGACAAACACGGCGTTGAGTATGCTGCCAAGCGTCGCGCCAAAGTCAAAAACGCTTAATCCTACACAGAAATGAGCACTTTGGAATCCAACGCTGGCAATCAATCAGAGATCCGCTATCTCCAGCCGATCGCTATTGACGCTACCAACACCAAGAAGTATTGCCGCTTCAAGAAATACGGCATTAAGCACATCGACCACAAGGATCCTGATTTCTTGTTGCGTTTTGTGAATGAGCAAGGCAAAATTTTGCCCCGCCGCCTCACCGGTACCTCTTTGAAGTACCAGCGCAAATTGGCGCAAGCCATCAAGCGCGCACGCCACTTGGGACTCATGCCTTACGTAGCCGACAACCTTAAATAATCAGCGCCATGGAAGTTATCTTGAAATCTGACGTTGAAAACCTTGGTTACAAGGACGATATGGTCACCGTTAAGAACGGTTATGGCCTCAACTATTTGATCCCAAAGGGTTTTGCCGTTTTGGCAACGCCTTCTGCAAAGAAAATGTTGGCGGAAGACCTCCGTCAGCGTGCCCACAAAGAGGCGAAGATGGTCGAAGCTGCCAACAAGACAGCGGAAGCCTTGCACCGCGTCGAGTTGAAGCTCACGGCCAAGTCTGGCAAGGGTGGTAAGCTTTTTGGAGCCGTCACCAACGCCAATGTGGCCGAGGAGTTGGCTGCTATGGGTCATGCCATCGACAAGAAGTTCATCCAAATCGCAGGTGGAACCATCAAAGCTGCTGGCAAGTACACAGCGAAGGTTCGTTTGCACCGCGATGTAGTGGTCGACTTCCACTTTGAAGTGATCGGCGACGAGAATTAATTTCTCCTTACAACGACAAAGAAAACCCCGTCCTTCCGACGGGGTTTTTTACTTTTAAGGAATGAAGGAAACGCATCCTCAAACAGTACACTCATACTTGGCGCTAGGGCTGGGTGCCCTGATGGCCATCTTGCCTTCTGTGGGCCTTTTTTCAAAGCTCGGGGATCCAGGTCATTGGCCACTCCACTTGGGATTTGCTGGCGTGGGGTGTGCTCTCCTACTTAAAGCCTGGTCGAGCACGACATCCGCCACCTACAAACTTTCATGGCCCGTCCTGGTGTGGTTAGGTTTGGCACTTTGGGCGTGGGTGGCCCCGTGGATGACGGATTTGTATTCGGTGGCCGAATGGAAGTACAGCGCAGGCCGCTTTACGGGCTATCTAGGCTTTCTGCTGCTGGGAGGGCTTTGGGCGCATGCGTCGTCTGAAGCTAGGGCACAGTTCACCACGTTCATTTTGGGCTTTGGCTTGATGCTCAGCCTACACTATGTCCTCACGTTCATGGCCAAAGGGTCGGATGCGTTGGAAGATCCCTACCTCGTTCCCGGTTTGATGGGGCATAAAAACTTTACAGCCAGTGCCATTGCCCTAACCATACCCATCGTGGTGCTGGGGCGATCGCGTCAGCTATGGCCCTCATGGTTCGCCGATGCAGCCCTTTGGCTAGGTGTCTTGGCTGTGCTCATGGCACAGACGCGCAGTATATGGCTTGGTGGGGCTTTGGCTCTAGGGGTGGGTGTTGCGCTCGGGTGGCGCCCAGCGAAGACCGTTCGGTATGGTTTGGTAGGGGGGCTCGCTGTGGCCGGCTTGCTCGCCATGTCAGGCCCCGTCCAGAAGAGATTAATGGATCCGGCCAACTTGCAAATTCGCCAAATTTTCTGGGACCATTCCTTCCAAATGCAGGCGGAGCATCCCCTCGCGGGCGTGGGTCCGGGGCAATGGAGAATTCATTTTCCCAAGTATGGCTTAGAAGGCATGAATCCTAGCGTGGCAGAAGGTGTCACCTCGGAAGTTCGCCCGCACAACGACTTTATCTGGGTGCTATCCGAGTTGGGCTATGTAGGTCTTGCGCTCTTTCTCGTGTTTTTCATCACGGTGGTGGTTCATGCGGTTCGGGCTTATCGAAAAGACTCGGCGGAACTCGGGCATGCTACATGGGTGGCCATCCTGATCCTTGTAAGCGTCTACGCGCTGTTTGAATTTCCCCTGGAGCGCGCTGCATTCTGGGCCCCTTTCATGGTCATGGTGGGGCTTCGGAGCCGAGGCGGGGTATCGGTGCCGAAGGGAGTGTATCTAGGCTTGGCCGTTGTCTCGGTTGGACTATTGGGCCGAATTGCCTGGCAGGCCATTCAAGCGGACCGCGCCAACCAAATCGTCTTGGAGCAAAACAGCCGCAAAGATGCCCGGGGCATTGTGCAGTCCGCCACGGACGCGGTGTCAAGTTGGAATGAATTGGACCGCTTCAGCAACCCACTGATCTACTTTGCAGGGATGGGCAGCTTGTTTGGAGAGGCGCAAGCCATGGGCCCAAATCCCACCTTTACGTCCACCAATTTTAAACAAGCTGAGGCCTACTTCAATGAGGCCTTGGCCTTGCATCCATACCACGTAGTGACCCTGTACCAAAAGGCCAATATGCACCGCTACCGGCGGGAACTTGCCCAGGCTCAGTCCACCTATGAGCAGTTGCTGGCCATTTCACCGCGCCATCCGGGGGGACAAATGCACTACGCCACCACACTCAACGCCACTGGGCAGTATGAAGCGGCCGCGCGCGTGCTCATTGCAGCATTCTTGACCCCGGAATACTACAACAACCCAGATTACCAACGCGCGGTCATCGAAGCCTTGCGAGGGATGCCGGCCACGACCAAACACCAAGGCCTACAACGCTTTATTGCCGTGCGCAATCAAGCCAATGATCCCGCTTTGTTTGAGGCCTTCCAGGCATTCAAACAGCAACGCTGGCAGCAAGAGCAAGCGGGCTAGGGGCTACCTTTGAACTATGGCGCACATCGACCCTCCACGGAAACACCATCTTCACGATGAATCCCGCTTTCATGCGAGCCCAAGTGGCTGGCTCGGGCGCTTTCAGGTGTACATCACGGAGTTTGTCTACGGAGGGATAGATGGGGCCGTAACCACCTTTGCCGTGGTTGCTGGGGCCGCGGGCGCAGGTTTGGAAACCACCACGACGTTGATTCTAGGTTTTGCCAACCTGATTGCGGATGGTTTCTCGATGGCGGTGGGCGCCTACTTGTCATCCAAGACAGATGAGGAAACCTACGACCGCGCATTGGCCCAAGAGTATTGGGAAGTCGATCACCTTCCAGATGTCGAGCGCGAAGAAATCCGCGAGATCTACGCCGCCAAAGGATTTGAAGGAGCGCTCCTCGAACAAGTGGTCGAGGTCATCTGCTCCGACAAGGACCGTTGGGTCGATGAAATGATGAAGTCGGAGCTCGAACTCTTTCCCGAAGAGAAGAAACCTCTGACAACGGCCTGGATGACCTTTCTTAGCTTCAATGTCGTGGGTTTTGTACCCTTGGCGGTCTATGTCCTGCACTACATGCCTTGGATGGCGGACTTCAGCAATCAAGAACTCTTCACCTGGTCCGCACTATTGACGGGGCTGGCCTTTGTAGGTATTGGCGTATTGAAGGCCCGGGTCAACAGCCGTCCGATGTGGCGAAGTGTGGCCGAAACGCTCCTGCTTGGTGCCTTAGCGGCTGTCTTGGCCTACGCAGCGGGAGACCTCCTTGAAAAATGGTTAAGCTAAACGGTCATGTGGACTGAAAAACAAAAAACATGGGGCGCCATGGGGTTGCTCATTCTCCTTCACGCGGTGGGGTTCATTAGCTGGCACACGAGTTGGGCGAGTTGGGTATCCTTGCTCACGCCCATTCATTTGCTCATCTCATTTTGGCTCCTAGTGTGGTTTGCTGGAGGGGGCCAAACCTTGAAATTCCGCCTGCTTTTGGTATACCTCCTTGGGCTGGGTGTCGAAATTCTGGGCGTTCATACGGGGTATCCCTTCGGAACCTACGTCTACTTGGAGGGGCTCGGGCCGGCCATTTGGGATACGCCTTGGATGATCGGAGTGAATTGGGCCATGTTGAGCCTCGCCGGGGGGCAATGGGTATTCAGCTATGTCTCCGAACTGCCCCGCTGGCAACGCCACCTCATTGCGGCCACTCTGCTCGTGCTCCTCGACTTTCTCTTCGAACCTGTTGCACCAAGCCTCCGCCTTTGGCTCTTCGCGGGCACGGCAGGGTGGATGAATTACCTCGGCTGGTTTGTCACGGCATGGGGTATGCAGGCTGTGTTGGGGGAAGCCGTGGAGCGTCCCAACGCCCTGGCCAGCACGTTGCTCCTGTGCCAAGCGATTTTCTTCGCGGGATTCCACCTTTGGCCTGTGGCCTAAATCCTTCTGGCGTAGATTTGACCTATGGATGCGACTCCCTACATCGTTTCGGCCCGAAAGTACCGCCCCAAAGACTTTGAGGCGGTCGTGGGTCAGAGCCATGTGACGGATACCCTGGAGCACGAAGTGGCCAGTGGGCACCTCGCTCAAGCACTCCTATTTACGGGCCCTCGCGGCGTGGGAAAGACCACATGCGCCCGGATTTTGGCCCGCCGAATCAACGAAGTGCACACGGGCCCGGATCAAGATTACAGCCTTAATATTTTTGAGCTCGACGCGGCCTCAAACAACTCGGTGGACGACATTCGCCAACTGATTGACCAGGTCCGCTTTGCTCCCCAAGTGGGCCGCTTCAAGGTCTACATCATCGACGAGGTACACATGCTCTCGCAAGCGGCGTTCAATGCCTTCTTGAAGACCTTGGAAGAGCCGCCCGCTCACGCCATTTTCATCCTAGCGACCACGGAGAAGCACAAGGTGCTCCCTACCATTTTGTCGCGATGCCAAATTTTTGACTTCAAGCGTATCGGCCTGCAGGATATTGCGCACCATTTGCGTTTTGTGGCGGATAAAGAGGGCATTCAGGCGGAAGAAGAGGCCTTGCATGCCATCGCGGAAAAAGCGGATGGTGCCTTGCGTGACTCCCTGTCCATTTTTGATCGCGTCGCAGCCTTTGCCCGTGGCGGAGTCATGACCTATGACATTGTCCGCGAAAACCTTCAGCTCTTGGATCGCTCCGTTTTCTTTCAAAGCGTCGAGTTCATGCTGGCTGGAAACAATACAGGGCTGTTGCTCCAGATGAATGAGGTATTGGACCGGGGCTTCGATCTGCACCGGTACATCGGCGGGTTGGCCAGCCATGTTCGGGATATTTTGCTCGCAAAGCACGACGCCACGGTAGTATTGATGGATGTTCCAGATAGTGTGAAGGCGCAATACCGGGAGCAAGCGGCCGCTGCGTCCCCGGGATTTTTGGCTACGGCGCTCAAGGCCTTGTCCCAATGCGATTTGTCCTACCGGGCCAGCTCAAATCCCCGGTTGTTGGTGGAAATAGCCCTTTTGGAGCTTGCGGGATATGGCCAAGGGGAAGACTTGGCTGAAAAAAAAAAGCCTAGTCCCGCCGCGTTAAATCCTACCCAGGAATCCTCATCACGTTCCACGCCTGCGTCGCCCCCGAGTCAACCATCGGAACCTACGTCTGCCTCGGAAGTAAGCCCTCCCTCCGCAATCCCCACGCCAGGGTCCCCTGTGGAGCCAGCGTTGTCCCAAAACTCGACTCCTGCAGAACCGGTTGACCGTGTTGAAAACGATGCATCCGGACCGCAAACGGTTTCCAGCTCCGATTCGATTACCCTGGCCGAGGCGTCCTCGGCGACAACCCCGGAACATGGGGAGCGATATGTCGCTCCCGCATCCCTCGCAGAGGCCTTTGATGGCCCGAGTGATGGGCCTGCTACCTCCGCGGCGGGGAATTCAGATTCGGACGATCCCGGGGCGGGCGTGATGCGGTCCAGCAACGATTCTGAAAAGGGAGCCACGAAGGTGGAAACCTTGCAGGCGTCCGAGTCGCCCCGAAAATCGCGCTCCATGTTTTCCCTAAAGGCCCAATTGCGTCCGCAGAGTGGGACGGAGGTAGGCGAAGAAATCGTGGCTTCGCAGGCTCCGATCGAAGTCAAGCGTGTTTCGCCATTTAGTCAAAATGCCTTGGAAACAGCGTGGATGGACGCAGTGAAAACCATGGAAGATCGCCCGATTATTCATTCGGTCATTGCCAAAACGATTCCCGTTTTAGAGGATGAGTTCCGTGTTCGCATCTCGGTGGAAAACCGGGTCCAAGCAGATTATTTGGATGGCGTTCGGGATGAACTGGTGGGCGTTTTGCGAGCGGCGCTTGAGAACGACGCGGTTCGACTGATGGCGGTCGTCGAAGAGGGGTCGAGCAACGCCAAAATCGTCTATACACCCGAGGAGCGCTATCAGTTTCTATTAGAAAAAAATTCCCATTTGGCAGAATTCAGAAGAGAATTTAAGCTGGATTTGGAGTAAATTTGTGAATCTTTCAAAAATTCGGCAAAAAAGCCGGCAATACTGACATATGAATAAAATTTCTGTTGCGAACCCCGTCGTAGAACTCGACGGCGATGAAATGACTCGGATCATTTGGTCCTTTATCAAAGACAAATTGATCCTTCCCTATGTGGATTTGGACATCAAATACTATGATTTGGGCATGGAGCACCGCGATGCGACCAATGACCAAGTCACCATCGATGCGGCGGAGGCCATCAAGAAATACAATGTGGGCATCAAGTGCGCGACCATCACCCCCGACGAGGGCCGTGTAGAGGAATTTGGCTTGAAGAAAATGTGGAAGAGCCCCAACGGTACAATCCGTAACATTCTGGGTGGAACCGTTTTTCGCGAGCCGATTATTTGCCAAAATGTCCCGCGCTTGGTCACCACGTGGAATAAGCCTATTGTAATTGGACGCCATGCCTTTGGCGATCAGTACCGCGCTACGGACACCGTGATCACGGGCAAGGGCACCTTGACGATGACATTTACTCCTGAAGACGGATCGGAAGCCCAAACGTTTAACGTGTACAACTTTGAGGGCGGCGGCGTAGCCATGAGCATGTACAATACCGATGAGTCGATCTATGGCTTTGCGCGGTCGTGCATGAATTTAGCCATCCTGAAAAAATGGCCCCTTTACTTGTCTACCAAGAACACCATCTTGAAGAAGTACGACGGCCGATTCAAGGATATCTTCCAAGAAGTGTACGATGCCGAGTTCGCGGAGGCCTTCCAAGCAGCGGGCATTACCTACGAACACCGTTTAATTGACGATATGGTCGCCTCCGCCTTGAAGTGGGAGGGCGGCTTCATCTGGGCGTGTAAAAACTACGATGGCGATGTGCAGTCGGATACGGTGGCTCAAGGCTTTGGGTCATTGGGTCTCATGACCTCCGTTTTGGTCACGCCCGATGGCAAAACGCTTGAGGCTGAAGCAGCGCATGGTACCGTGACGCGTCACTACCGCCAGCACCAGCAGGGCAAGCAAACCAGTACGAACCCCATTGCTTCCATCTTTGCGTGGACGCGAGGTCTTGCGCACCGCGGCAAGCTGGATGGCAACGAGGCGTTGGTGCACTTTGCCAACACCCTGGAAACAGTATGTGTCGATGTGGTGGAGTCGGGCAAGATGACCAAGGATTTGGCCATCTGTGTGCACGGCAACAACGTTCAGCACGGAACCCATTACCTCTACACGCAGGAATTCTTGGAAGCCATTAACCAAGAGTTGCAGGCGCGATTGAACTAAAACGCCCCACCGATAGAAGAAGAAAGCCCGCTGCAAAGCGGGCTTTTTTGTTTGGGAGATTTGGGGAAGGTGCTTCGCGCGGGGCCTTGGGGTGATGGAAGGAATGAACAGCTACGCTTGGCCCATTAGGCGATTCCATGGCCCCGGCTGGCTTGCAAAATGGCATACCAATCCTCCAACGGAAAGTCATAGCCCAAGGCATCTAAAGCGGATTGAAGTCTTTCTAGTTTTCCGGAGCCCACCAAAATGCTAGGCTTGGAGGGGAGTTTTCGGATCCAGGCATAAGCCAGGGTGTCAATTGGGAGACCGGTGGAATGGGACATCGAGGTAAAGGCATCCAGAACGGCCTGATCGCGTTCAGACTTTGGGGTAAAAAGACGTCCGCCGCCTAGCGGAGACCATGCCATGGGGGCGTAATGGTGCAAAAGGGCATGATCTTGTCCGCCGTCAAAGAGGTAGTCCACATGTAGCGGGGAAATTTGCACTTGGTTCGTGACCAGGGGCTGCTCGCATGTGCTTTGGAGCACGTCAAACTGTGCAGGGGTAAAGTTGGATACCCCAAAGTCCAGCACCTTTCCGGCAGCATGCAAATCCGAGAAAGCACGGGCCACTTCCTCGGGCTGTAAAAGAGGGGAGGGGCGGTGCAGCAGCAAGACATCCAGTTTTTCCGCCCCCAATCGCTGCAAGCTCGTATCCACACTTTGAACGATGTGATCATAGCTGTAGTCGTAATGCTTGATTCGACGCTCAGGTGCCGAGGTGGATAGCAATTTTATACCGCACTTGCTGACCAACTGAACACCTTCTCGTACCGAAGCGGGCAATTGTGAAAATCCTTTGCCAAAGGCCGCTTCACAGCGGTAATCTCCGTAAATATCCGCGTGGTCCAGGGTGTAAATTCCTAAGGCGAGGGAGTCCTCCATCAAGCGGGCGATCTCCTCAGGTCGGAGGTTCCATTCCATCAATCGCCAGTAACCATGGGCAATGGGAGAAAAAGGCTTCATAGGGCCACGTGTAAGTAGGTTAGGCTTCGCAATAGGAGGGTCTTCAAGGAAGAAGGTGAGCGGTCATAGGCCGAACGAGCAGCCTCCCACCGGCCGGCTTTGTGATGGGTCCGGCCTACTTGGCGCCAAATTTCACCTTCGGCTTCTTGGCGCTCCGATGCACGCACCCAACCCCGCTCGACAAATTCATCGAGTCGTGCAAAAACCTTCTGGGCATGGCCCTCGACATCCTTCGTGAGGCCGACGTTGGTGCGGTACCTCGTCCAGGGAGTGTTGGACCATGACATAGGCCGGTGCCCCGCTTGCCACAGACGCATCCATAGATCGATGTCTTCGACCCGGTCGCGGGATACGCTCCATCCCCCAACTTCCTCCAGAACGGCCCGACGTATCAAGCTTCCCGAAGGGGACAGAGGAAGGCGTTTGGTGACCAAATCGGTCGCTTTTAAGAGGCGATCCGTTTGTCGGAGCCGCTTTCGCTCCCCATCCCATTCCGAATAGGGGTGCCAAAGCCAGCCAGAGGGTGGTGTGTGCGCGAGGTAGGTTTCGAGTGCATGCGCCCATCCAGCTTCCAACAGGTCATCGGCATCCAAGAAGAGGATCCATTCAGACGAAGCATGCTGCCAACCGGTATTTCGGGTAGCACCCAATCCAAGATTCTGGGTATGCGTCATCACCTTTCGGTGTGTGGAGTCTTTGGATTGCCAATCGGCTAAGATTTGGGCCGTCTCATCCGTGGAGGCGTCATCGACGGCAATGGCCCGTATTCCAACCGGGAGGCAATCCAAGGTTTCTCGCAGGTAAGCGGCCGCTTGGTAACAGGGTACTATAACCGTGACGTCCATTAGGTGGCTCGGGGCATAAAGTGTCTAGGGAAAAAGCGGTGCAGCACGCGGCGCAGGGGTTCCTTGAGGCCGAGCGTCTCCAGCACCACCACGGCGAGACGCACGACTCCTTCGTAAGGGATGTGCAGCAAGACCAACGGGTGGAGGACCAAAAAACGTTTAAAAAGGCCCCCATTTACCGCGACGTTTTCACGGAATCCAGGCCCGCGCCATGTTTGTCGATAAAGGGAATGCGTCCACCACGCAGCCACGTTGCGGTAGGCTTTGCGCAGCACCCAAGGTTCGGGGTGGTGGGCTGAACGGATATAGTCGACAATGGCCAACAGTTCGCGGTAGACCTTTCCATTGGCATTGGCACGTTGCCGCTGGGTGACCGCGTGCAGGCGGAAGTAGTTGAGGGTCTCCGGCGTGTACACGATGTCGCCGTCCTCGAGCATTCGGATGTAGAACATCCAATCACCGTTCAGTTTGGCATTGGGGTCGGCGCCGCCGATGGCATGGAAGCGTTTGGACCGAAGCAAAGCGCCGGAAGCGTTGGGCACGACATTGTGCAATATCATGTAGTCCTCAATCTCGTTCAATCCGCTGTTTACATAGGGTTTGGACCAGCGATCGCCCCCAAAAATGTACTGGTAGTGCACGTCAAAGCTGTGCAGGGGCTGACTTTTCTCGTCAATGAGCATGGACTGCCCGTAGGCAATGACGGCGCGGGGATGTGCATCCAGGAGGCCCACCAATTTTTCCAAGAGCTGGGAATCCGCCACATCGTCGCTTTCCGCAATCCAGAGGTAGTCGCCCTTTGCCATGCTCGCTCCTTTGTTCCATTGCGCAAAAGTGCTCCCGCTATTGGCCGCGTTGGGGGTGAAACGGAAGCGGGCGTCCTTGGCTTCCCAGGCTTTCAAAATCTCGACGGAATGGTCCGTCGACGCATCGTCTAAAAGGAGCACCTCAAAGTCGTCAAAACTTTGGTTGGCAATACTTTGCAAGCGCTCTTCCAGGTAGGGTGCATGCATGTAGTTGGGGACGATGACGCTCACGCGTGGCCGGGACTCCTTCATACCCCGAATTTACACTACCTTCCGGCCCCATGCGCGCTGTGATTTATGGATTGCCCAAAAGTGGCACGACCTACCTCTTTTCGCTCTTGGCCGAAGCCATGACAGCGCAAGCGCCCCTTGTGGAGTGCTTTGAACCCAAAACGATCGACTCAGACGGCACCTTGCGCCGCGGCGACGGCATGGCCTGGCCGCCGGCGGCGCACCAACTCGCCAAAATCCTGTACGCCGACGCCAACCAAAAGTCGGGTTGGAATGGCCCCGAGGCACAGGCGGCCTTTGCCGGCTTTGACAAAAAGATCTTCTTGGTTCGGGACCCGCGTGACCGGTGGATTTCGGGCTTTTTCTACCGCTGGTTCCACCTACATAATCCGGATCCAGAGGCCTTTTACCGGGCGCTACGCTTGACAGAACACAAGGAAAAGCACCCCGACGAGGTGCCCTTTCATCAACTACACAGCAGCGATCCATACGTGCTGCAGACATGGGCTGCGGGCTACAAAGAGGGCTTGGATGCACTATCTGATTTCTTGACGGGCCTTGCCCAAGACGGCTGGTTCATCTTGCACTATGAGGACTTGGTCGACAAGAATTGGGCGGCCTTGGAGGCCTATTTGGGCTTTTCATTGGCGGCGGATCATGGCATACGTCCCAGCTTTAAGCACGTGAGCCGAACAAACAGCCACAGCAACTGGCGCCGATGGTTTACACCCGATGACGAGGCCTTCTTCAAGCCGGTCTTTGGTCCCTTTTTGCACGCTCAGGGCTACAATGCCGACGACTGGCAGCTAGAAACCGTCCAAGAACTTCCCGCGGCGGAGGGATCCGGCTACATGCACCGCCTATTCCACCACCCCAACGGTCCACATGCGCTCCCCTTGCCGTGGAAGGCGCGACTAAAAAAAATCCTAAAAGGTCTACTAGGACGCGCTTAAGGCTCCAAACGCCAGTCTTGGCGGATGTGCACCCCATTCTTGCCTGAGGTATACGCCGGGGCTTGCGCCAGGAAGCCGCCAGAGGCGACTTGGAAGCCCCAAACATTTTTGTGTTCGTAGGCAACAACCCCGCGTTCGGTTACGCGTGCTTGGACGCTGTACCAGCCCTCCATGAAGGGCATGGCTTCAAAATGGACATAGACTTCGCCGGAGGCGGGTAATTTGGAAGGCGTGAATCCTTGAGCATGCATCGCGATGGGCGCTATGAATCGACCGTCCTGGCCGTGGATGTTCAATCGAATGTCCACATCGTGTTGATCCCCCTCGCCTTCATAGGCAATGCGTAGGGTGTTGGTCACCCCAGTTTGGGGGGGTCCTGCCATCCATTCCATGTCGGTCAAGCGCAGTTTGCCGCTGCCAGAAGCCACCCTATGTCCTGCCGCAAAAGCCGACTTGGGGCCATGTGCCTGCTGGAGGTAGTCGGTAACCAGTTCGGCCGAATCTCCAAAGCGCACCTTTTCGCCTCGGTCCAACCAAAGAGACTGAGGACAAAGGGACTGAAGGGCGTAAAGGTTATGCGAAACAAAGAGTACGGTTCGGCCCTTTTCAGTCATTTGGGCCTCCATGCTTTGGAGGCATTTGGCCTGAAAACTAGCGTCGCCCACCGCCAAAACTTCATCCACCACCAAGATGTCCGCATGCAGATGCGCCGCGACAGAAAAGCCCAGCCGCACCTTCATGCCGCTCGAATAATGCTTAATCGGGTGGTCCATGTATTGGTCGTGCAGGCCGGCAAACGCTTGAATGGCCTCCATGCGCTGCGTCATTTCGGGACGGGTCATACCGTGCAAGGCGCCGCTGAGGTAGACGTTTTCGCGGCCCGACAAATCGGGGTGGAAACCTGTGCCCACTTCAAGCAGACTGGTCATTTGGCCGCGGTACTGGTACCCCCCCGAACTTGGATGCGTGAGGCCCGACAGAAGCTTCAGCAACGTGGACTTGCCCGCCCCATTCGGTCCCATGAGGCCCAGTGCAGACCCCGCAGCGACCTCCAAATCCAAGGGCTTTAAGGCCCAATAGTGGGTACCTTGGAAGGTGCCTCGGCCATCATAGCGTTTGGCGAGGCCCAGCGTTTGAACGGCGAGGTGAGAAGGCAGACTCATAGGTCGTCGATCAAAGTGCGTTCAACGGCTTTGAGGGCCCAGGTGCCTGAAACGAAAAGACCGAAGGCCACGCCAAAGGAAATCACATGGAAGTCGTGCCAATCTCCAAGCCCCAGCCAGCCAAAGCGCATGCCGTCGGCTACGCCCACAAAGGGGTTGAGGTAGAGGAGCCATGCGTAGTCACCGAGGGCGCTGGCGAAGCGTTCGGTCGGGTAGGCAATGGGGGTGAGCAAGAACAGACCCTGAACCAGGAAAGGGAGTAGGGCCAAGCCGTCGCGGTAGCGCACCGAAAGGGCGGCGATCCAATAGGCCAAGCCCAGGGCGGCATAAAGGCCCATGACGGCGAAGAGAAGGACCCAATGCAGTCCCTCGATCCACATGCCCGTGGCCCACCCGCGGTAGACCCAAAAAAGGAGGGTCGCCACGGTGAAATCGACCAGGGCTACCCCCGCTTTGCTCAGGGGGAGGGCGGTTCGCGGAAAAAAGATTTTGCTGACGATATGCTGGTTGTGTACCAAGCTCGGCGCGCCTTGCAACAGAATGTGCTGGACCATGAGCCAAGATGGCAGTGCCGCAAAGGCATAGAGCGGATAGGAAAGGCCATAGGGTGCTTGCACCTGCACGATCCACGAAAAGACGATTAGGACAATGGCGGCGGCCAATAAGGGCTGCCCAATCGACCATAGCCAACCCATGCGCGTTTGGGCGTAGCGCAATTGCAGGTCGCGGCGCGCAAAAGCCCATGCAACGCTCCGTGCACGACGTATCTCCGCGGCGCTACGACGCCACAAGGGATCCTTCGCATGCACGGTCGTCACGGGTTTACTCATAGCGCAGGGCTTCGATGGGATCAAGTTTTGCGGCTTGCCGGGCAGGGTACCATCCGGAGAGGATGCCAACCAACACGGAAACAACCAGGGCTAAGATCATCCATTGGACCGGAAATACCGCAGGCGAACTCATGATGACCGCCATGCCGTTTCCAACGGCGAGACCCATAATGGTACCCATGAATCCGCCAATCACGCTCACCAAGATGGCCTCAGCCAAAAATTGAAGCACGATAATTTGTTGGTTTGCGCCCAGGGCTTTGCGTGTGCCTATTTCGCGGGTGCGTTCGGTCACAGACACCAACATGATATTCATTAGAGCCACCGATGCGCCGAGCAACGTGATAAAGCCAATGAGGGCGGCTCCCATGCTGACGGAGCTCAGCGATTCGATGAGGATGGCAGATAGGCTGTCACTCCGGCGAATATTAAAATTATTTTCTTCCCCGGGACGGAGTTTCCGGATGGCGCGCATGCTGGCCGTCGCGGCGTCAATAGTGGCATCCAATTCCAATGGACTCGGTGCCATGACGCTGGTCACATAAGAGGAATTCGCATTGGCGAAGTCGTGGTGCCCTGTTAAAAGTGGAAGGAAGACTACATTGTCGTTGTTCATAAACCCGGTGTTCCCTTTCGCTGCGGTCATGCCAATAATGGTGTAGGGCTTGGTGCCATTGATTCGAATACGCTTTCCAACGGCATCACCCTTGGGAAAGAGCTTGGCGGCAACATCCGGTCCGATGACAGCGACGGCACGTGCTTCGTTGAGTTCAATGGGAGAGAAGTAGCGCCCTTCCGCTAGCTCAATGGCGCTGACTTCGGGGTAATTTTTATCGGCGACCAAAATGCCTACGTTGGGATTGGTTTCGGCCCCTTCATGAAAAATGGTCGCGGTTCGGACTGCATAGTCGCTGACACTAGCCAAAATCCCTTTTCGCTCGAGGTTTTCTCGGAGCTTGATGGCGGTTCGCAGGGGAATTTGGGGTTGTTCCTTTTCTCGAATGCCATTTCGGCCAATTTGGATGTTCATGCCGCCTTGCTGGATGGTGAACGTATTGGCGCCCATTGAATTGAATTGCCCCGAAATACTGCTTTCCATGACGCTCGTGGCGGTGAGCATGCCCACGAGGGCGGTGATGCCAATGGCAATGATTAGTGCGGTCAAAATTGCCCGAAGTAGCTGAGCGCGAAGGGCTTGCACGGCCATAGTGAAGGCCTCAGCGAGTACGGTAAAGGGTATTTTGCGCATATTCAGGTAAAGGTAGTGGGTGGATGGCTTGGCTCTCTAACTTTGCAGTCTCATGATGCTGAACAAATTACATGCCGCACTCGCCTTGGTTTTGGGGACCTTGACCCTCCAGGCGCAATACGTTTACGTGGATTTTCAAGATACTACGGTGTCTCAAAACGGTCACTTCGTCGACATTGACCTGAACAATGATACGGCCTTCGACTTTCGCTTTACGCTGTTGCGCGACACGGGGACGACCACGAACTTAATCGATGCGGTCATCGTCTCGCCGTTTGACTCCGTGACTTCGGGCATTTTTGGTCAGCAGCGCGGACTGTTCCACTATGCGGACCGCTTGGAGGTAGGGGACCTTATTTCGGCCACAGCCTCTGCGTGGCAAGGCATGTCTCCCACCGATGAATACGGTACGATTGATTACCGCTTCGATAGTGTGCACGACCCGTATTCCCAGTGGCAGGCGCCCTACACCGACGGATTTTTGGGCGCGCGCATTCAAAAAGACGGGGCCTACCTCTACGGGTGGATTCGTCTCCAATTGGCTGAGGACGGCAAGTCCTTTACACTGAAGGATTGTGCCTACCAAGAAAAAGCGGACAGCACGATGGAAGCAGGTCACCTTTGGATTAGCCTGGACGACCGCGCATTGGAGGGCTACCGCTGGGTCCGTCAGCTGGAGGCGATTTACTTGCAACGCGCTCATAGCCACGCCACCACCCAGGTCTCCGTATTTGCGATGACTGGCCAATTGCTGCTTCAAGGCGCCTGGACAGACCGTGAATGGGCGATTCCCGTCTCGCTCACTCGGGATGCCATGATTCTTGTAGTGGTGCAATCGCCCGAGGGTACGTGGATTCAACGCATTCCTTTGCGCTAGGACTTCAGAAATTTTTCAATTATTCCCTCTTCTGGGAAGAAAATCTGCAATGATTTCGGGGAAATCCGAAGTATTTTTGCGTTAAATACCCCTATCTATGGCTTTTGATATTGAAATGATTCGCGGTTTTTACGAGCGCTTCCCCGGACGCGTCGCCGCTGCCCGTACCGTCGTTGGTCAACCATTGACCTTGTCGGAGAAAATCTTGTATGCCCACTTGTGGCAAGGGGATGCCACAGAAGCCCACCAACGTGGAGCGTCCTATGTCGACTTTGCTCCTGACCGAGTGGCCATGCAGGATGCGACGGCCCAAATGGCGCTGCTTCAGTTTATGCAGGCGGGCCGCAAACAAGCGGCGGTTCCATCGACAGTCCACTGTGACCACTTGATCCAGGCCCGCGTTGGGGCCACCACGGACCTCCAAGATGCCGTGAATAAGAGCAACGAGGTATTCAACTTCTTGGCTTCGGTTTCGAACAAATACGGTATCGGTTTTTGGAAGCCCGGTGCAGGAATTATCCACCAAGTCGTCCTCGAAAACTACGCCTTCCCCGGAGGAATGATGATCGGCACGGATTCACACACTGTGAATGCCGGCGGCCTCGGAATGGTGGCGATTGGGGTTGGCGGTGCAGATGCCGTCGACGTAATGGCCGGCATGGCGTGGGAGTTGAAGTTTCCCAAGTTGATCGGGGTCAAATTGACCGGTGAACTCAGCGGTTGGGCCTCAGCGAAGGACGTCATCCTCAAAGTAGCGGGCATCCTTACGGTCAAAGGCGGCACAGGTTGCATCGTCGAGTACTTCGGCGAAGGCGCAGAGTCGCTCTCCTGTACCGGCAAGGGCACCATTTGCAATATGGGGGCCGAAATTGGTGCGACGACCTCCACCTTCGCATATGACGCCTCCATGGAGCGCTATCTGCGTGCCACCGGCCGCGCAGACGTGGCGGATTTGGCCAATACCGTGGCCTCTGAATTGACGGCGGACCCCGAGGTCTACGCACACCCTGAGAAGTATTTTGATCAAGTGATCGAAATCAATCTGTCTGAATTGGAGCCCCATGTGAACGGTCCGTTCACGCCAGATTTGGCGACCCCGATTTCCAAGCTGGGTGAAGTCGCCAAAGCCAATGGCTGGCCTTTAGACGTGGAAGTAGGTTTAATAGGCTCTTGTACCAACTCGTCGTATGAAGATTTAACCCGGGCTGCGTCCGTAGCCAAGCAAGCCGCGGCCAAGAAGCTGTCCGTGAATGCGGAATATTCGGTGACCCCCGGCTCAGAGCAGGTGCGTTACACCGCCGAGCGCGATGGTTTGCTGGAAGAATTTGAAGCGATTGGCGGCAAAGTATTTGCCAATGCCTGTGGCCCCTGCATCGGTCAGTGGGCACGTGAGGGCGCGGACAAGGGAGAAAAGAACACCATTGTTCACTCGTTCAACCGCAACTTCGCGAAGCGTGCGGATGGCAACCCCAATACGCATGCCTTTGTCGCATCCCCTGAACTCGTAACGGCCTTGGCGATTGCCGGTCGTTTGGATTTCAATCCTTTGACGGATACCCTCACCAATCAGGATGGCGAGGCAGTGAAGCTCGACGCCCCCGTGGGCGAGGAGCTCCCAGCGCGCGGCTATGCCGTGGAAGATGCGGGCTACCAAGCTCCTGCAGAGGATGGCAGCCACGTGGTCGTCGCGGTCAATCCAGAAAGTCAGCGCCTCCAGTTGCTCGATTCGTTCGCAGCATGGGACGGTCAAAACATCACGGGGGCCAAGTTGCTCATCAAAGCCCAAGGCAAGTGCACCACCGACCACATTTCGATGGCCGGTCCATGGTTGCGCTACCGCGGTCACTTGGACAACATCGCCAACAACACGTTGACGGGTGCCGTGAACGCCTTTAATGGGGCAACGAATTCTGTTCTGAATGCCTTGACGGGGGAGTACGGCGAGGTTCCAGCCGTCCAGCGCGAATACAAAGCGGCGGGCATTCCCACCTTGGTGGTCGGCGATCAGAACTATGGCGAGGGGTCTTCTCGTGAGCACGCCGCCATGCAGCCCCGCCACCTCGGAGTTCGGGCTGTTCTGGTAAAGAGCTTTGCACGCATCCACGAAACCAACCTCAAGAAGCAAGGCATGTTGGCCTTGACCTTTGCCAACGAGGCGGATTACGACCTCATTCAAGAGCACGATGTCATCGACTTGGTGGACTTGAAAGACTTTGCTCCAGGCAAGCCTTTGACGTTGGTTTTCCGCCATGCCAATGGCCTCGAAGACCGCGTAATGGCGCAGCACACGTACAATGAACAGCAGATTGCTTGGTTTAAGGCCGGGTCCGCCCTAAACCTTATCAAGCAAGAACAAGGTTTGTAAACCATAGGTTGATAAGTTCTCCATGCCGCAGCCCTAAAAGGCTGCGGCTTTTTTTTACCTTCCAAGCATGGAGTATTCGAAGCGAACCCAATGGGGCTGGGCCATGTACGATTGGGCCAACTCGTCCTACAGTTTAGTCATTGGGACAGCCATCTATCCCATTTACTATGCCGCGGTCATGGAAGGAGCAGGCAAGGAAGGGTTTGCCTTTCTGGGTGGGCACATCAGTACCACAGCCGCCTACACCTTTGCGGTCGCCGCTTCATTCTTAACCGTAAGCCTTATGACGCCCTACTTGAGCGCCCTGGCCGAACTCGGGGGGAACAAGAAGCAATTCATGCGCGCCTTTATCTACACGGGGTCAGCCGCATGTATGGGGATGTACTTTTTCACCGAAGAGACCTTGTGGTGGGGACTGCTCGCTCCGTATTTGGCTTCGCTCTGCTTTTCGGGGAGTTTGGTATTCTACAACTCGTACTTACCGGAAATTGCCCCGCCAGACCATCAAGATGCCTTGTCGGCTCGGGGATTTGCTATGGGCTACTTCGGCAGCAGTTTGGTCTTGATTGCCGCGTTGGCCTGTATCCAGAACCCTGATTGGTTCAACCAAGATGGAGTGGGTTGGATTACCCGGATGAGCTTTGTGACCGTAGGTCTTTGGTGGTTAGGTTGGGGGGAGTTTTCCCTCTATCGCTTGCCGTCAGGCCATCAAATAGAGGGCGGTGTGAAAGAAAAGGGCTGGATTCGGGCGGCCTACCAACGCGTGTTTGATGTCGTGGCGGAATTTCGGGCCATGCCCGGAGTAGAACGCTTTTTAGTGGGCTTCTTTTTTGCCTCGGCAGGGGTCCAGACCATTATTTTAATAGCCAGCTTGTTCGGGACACAAGTGCTAGGACTCGAGACATCGGCGTTGATTACGACGATTTTACTGATTCAATTTGTGGGGATAGCGGGTTCGGCACTGTTTAGCCGACTCAGCCGAATCTGGGGTAACATCCAGGCTTTGATCTTGGCTGGCTTGCTTTGGGTGTGCATTTGTGCCTTGGCCTATGTCGTAAACAGCGAAACGCAGTTCTACTTCTTGGGGGCCGCGGTGGGATTGGTACTGGGAGGCATCCAATCGTTGGCGCGGTCAACTTTTTCCAAGTTGCTTCCCTCAGAAGGGGAACACGTGACCTACTTCAGCTTTTTTGATATTGCTGAGAAGCTCGCGACGGTTCTTGGCATGGTAGCCGTAGGCTGGTTGGAAACGGTCACGGGCGATTTGCGGTTTTCCGCCCTGTTGCTTTCGGTGTTCTTCCTCTTGGCGGTGCTTTCTTGGTTCGGCATACGTACGGCACAGAAATTGTAAATTCACGGGTATGAAAAAGGGCTTTGTGGTAGTTTGGATCGGACTGAGCGCGCTGTCGGGATGCTATTACGACAATGCGGAGGATCTCTACGGAACGACCCCTTGTGATGCTACCGTCGTGACGTGGACGGCGGACATCCAACCTTTGCTTCAAGCCCAATGTGTTTCCTGCCATTCGGGGGCTTCGCCTTCGGGCGGGAAGGACTTGAGTACCTATGCCCAAGTAAAGACCCATCTAGGTGGCGTAGTGAGTCGAGTGAACAAGCCTGTGGGGGATCCCCTCCTCATGCCACCAAGCGGCCCCCTCTCTACCTGTTCCTTAACCAAACTTGATGCGTGGGTTGCGGCCGGCGCTCTGGAAAACTAATCCCAAACCCTCATGAAAAAGACGCTATTTCTTTCTATTGCACTTTTGGCGACCCTATCTGCTTCGGCCCAAAAACTAGTCAGTCGCGACACCTATGTCCATTTCTTTTCCGAAACCCCGGTAGAGGATATTGAAGCGTCGCTGAAGGATGGAGTGGGCCTCATCAACACCGAAACCAAGGAATTCGTTTTCCAAGTGAATATCCAGTCCTTCACGTTTGAGAAGGCCCTCATGCAGGAACACTTCAACGAAAACTACATGGAGTCTACCAAGTACCCTAAGGGCTTGTTCAAGGGTAAAATCACTGGGGATGTAGCCTTCTCAAAGGCAGGAACGTACACTGTCAAGCTGGTGGGAACCATGAATATCCACGGAAAGGACCGCCCTATGACCATTCCTGCAACCATAACGGTATCCAAAGAAGGTCTGGTTGTCTTGGAGTCCACCTTTATCATCAAACCGACGGATCACGACGTGGAAATTCCCAGCCTAGTGGTGACCAAGATCGCCAAAGAGATCGAAGTCAAGGTGAAGTCCACCCTTCGCGCCAACTAACATGAAGCATTTTTTTTTCGCGCTGAGTCTAGGCCTCGCCATGAGTGCCTGGGCCCAAGACGACTTGTTGGCAGAATTGGATGCCATTGCCCCGCCTGCCCCGAAAGCCTATGCCTTCGCCACCTTTAAAGGCACACGTATTATCAACCAACAATCGGTAGAATTGCCTGCCGCAGGGGTTGGGCAATTTGTTATTGGCCATCGGTTTGGTGCCCTCAATGACAAGCCCCTGTACAATCTTTTTGGCCTGGATGTCGCCCAAATCCGCTTTGAGTACAGCTATTCCCCGGTGAAGTGGCTGAATTTTGGGGCAGGACGCTCCTCCGGTTCCAAGACCTATGACGGATTCGCCAAGGTGCGCTTCACCCGTCAATCGAGTGGGCCCGGTTTTAACTGGCCCGTGACCACCGCGTATTACACCAATGCCACCATTGTGACAACCCCCTTTGCGGATGGGTTTGACCATTTTTTCACAGACCGAATGGCCTACACGCATCAATGGCTGGTAGCGCGCAAAATGAATGAGGCTCTTTCGCTTCAAGTGGCTCCCACCTTGGTGCACTTTAATCTGGTCCAAACTCCTGCCGAGTCCAACGACCAATGGGGCGTAGCGCTGGGGGGGCGCTACAAGCTAACCCAGAGAATGGCCTTGACCGCAGACTACCTGCTGCGTATCAATCCTGTAGATCAAACCCACAACCCACTGAGCATTGGCATTGACATTGAAACGGGAGGACATGTCTTTCAATTCCACTTGACCAATGCGCGATCCATGGCGGATCCCCAATGGATGATGCAAACCCCCGGGGATTGGACCAAAGGGGATATTTTCTTGGGCTTTAATATCACCCGCGTCTTCACGCACAAGGCTCCCGATTTCCGATGAATGCAGGGAACCCCTGGGAGCTGGGATGAGCGCCGTGACACGGCGGAGGCATTTCGGATGCTACCTTCGAGGCTTGTGAAAACCACCTTTGATCTCATCGTTGTGGGGGGCGGCATCGTAGGTGCGGCCACGGCCTACCAATACCGCCAGCGGAACCCCTCGGCACGCATCGCCATTTTGGAAAAGGAGGCGCGCCCCGCCGCCCATCAAACAGGTCGGAATTCAGGCGTCATTCATTCCGGTCTCTACTACAAACCTGGATCGCTCAAAGCACGAACGTGTTTAAGCGGCTATGCGCAACTGCTTGATTTCTGTGCGGAAAATGCGGTAGCCCATGAGGTCTGCGGAAAAATTGTGGTGGCGACGGATGCCCAAGAAGCGGAGCGTTTGCGCGGCTTGGCGGATCGCGGTACCGAAAATGGATTGCAAGGCCTCCGCTTCGTAGATGCCGACCAAGCCCGAGAGATCGAACCCCATATCCAAGCCTACGAAGCGCTTTGGGTGCCCCAGACGGGCATCGTGGATTATGTGGGCATGACGGAAAAATTGCTTGAGCGAGCAACAGACGGCCACGGGTCGGTCCGTTTGAATTGCCGCGTTCATGGACTGAAGCGATCGGGTTCCATCAGCCACGTAGAAACCTCGGAGGGGACCTATGAAGCGCCCCATGTGGTGGTTTGCGCGGGCTTGCAAAGCGACCGAATGGCGGCGAAAGACGGCGTTCGAAATGGCATTCGCATTGTGCCTTTTCGGGGCGATTACTACGACCTGACTCCCGAAGCGGCCCACAAGGTGCGCCATCTCGTCTACCCCGTTCCCGATCCGGAATTTCCCTTCCTGGGCGTCCACTTTACGCGGATGGTGGAAGGCGGAGTAGAATGCGGTCCCAATGCCGTTTTCAGTTTCGCTCGGGAAGGCTATTCCAAGACGGCCTTTGATGCCAAGGATAGCACGAGTGCTTTAGGCTTTGGGGGAACCTGGCGTTTGTTTGCCAAACATTGGCGCTATGGACTCGGAGAATACGAGCGGGCTTTCTCCAAGCTTAAATTTCTCACGGCCCTACAAAAGATGATGCCGGGTCTCCAAATGGAGGATATTGTGCCCGGCCGAGCAGGTATTCGGGCCCAGGCGCTGGATCAAGCGGGCAAACTCGTTGACGACTTTGTAATCGAGCGCGGGGAAGCGGCTGTGCATGTGATCAACGCTCCTTCTCCCGCGGCGACGGCAAGTTTGGCCATTGGTGAAGAGATCCTTCGCCGGCTGTAAAACTTAGGATTCGGGTTCGGGCCAGGGACTCTCTTTGCCAATGTGGAACAAGGCATCCCCGCGGTGCACCAACGGAATGTTGTTGTGCCCGATGATGAAACCATCCATGGGGCTGAAGATCTTCACGGTATACGAATCGTATGGATTGCGAATGCGGCCTATCAGTTCGCCTTCGCGAACGGCCTGACCGCTGGCGCGCTCAAAAGAAAAAAGACCCGAGGCTTCTGCACGCACCCAGCTGTTCCCAGCAATGTGGCGAGGAAGTTTGGGGCTGGCCTTTTCGCGCCCTTTGATCCCATGCACTTTGGGGGATTTGGGCAGCATGCCCACATGGTGCATGAAGCGTTTGGTGCCCCGAATGGCTTCTTTAATGGCCTGCTCATCAAGGCGGAGGGATTCGCCCCCTTCGTACACAATGATGGGCACCCCATGGGCTTGGCCGCATGCGCGCAAAGAGCCAGAAATCAATCCCGAACCCATGGAAATGGGGGCTTGGAAGGCTTTTGCCATGTCCACGGCATTTGGATCCAAGGGGTCATAGCGAATCTGGGGATAGTTTGTTCGGCTGGCTCCGCCGGTGTGAAAATCGATACCCATGTCTACGACTGGAAGAATTTTGGTGGCCAGGGTGTGGGCAACCTGTGCTGCGAGGGACCCGTTGGAGGATCCGGGAAAGCTCCGATTGACGTCCTTTCCATCCGGAACTTCCCGACTGAAGAATAAGAAACCGTAGACGTTGATGATGGGCAGTGCCACCACGGTGCCGCATTGGATATCTTCAAAAATGCCCAATGAAATCATGCGGCGAACTACTTCAATGCCGTTGACTTCGTCCCCGTGCAATCCGCCACTAAGCAATAGGGTGGGTCCGGGATTCGCACTGCGAAACACGTGGACGGGCATGTGGATCAAGGTGCCGGATAAAAGCCGTGCCACCTGGATTTCAACCGTTTTGTAGCTCCCCGGGGGGATGACAATGTCGTCAATGACCAGTACGTCGTCGGTAGTCATTTAGCGGCCCGTATAAGTTTGGGGACGCAAGGCTCGCAACTCTTCTTTCACTGCGTCAGAGACGGCTAGCTCCTCGATGAAGGCGGAAATCGTGCGTTGCGTTATGCCTTCGTTGGTTCGGGTAAGGGCCTTAAGCGCCTCGTAGGGTTGCGGGTAGGATTCCCGACGAAGGATGGTTTGAATGCCCTCCGCCACCACGGCCCAATTGGATTCCAAATCGGCATCCATGGCGTGTTCGTTCACAATCAACTTGTGGAGTCCTTTCTGCAGGTTTTGCATGGCAAGGAGGCTGTGTCCAAAGGGCACGCCTACATTTCGGAGCACAGTGCTGTCGGTGAGGTCGCGTTGCAAGCGCGAAATGGGCAATTTGGCGGCGAGGTGCTCGAGCAAGGCGTTGGCGATACCGAGGTTGCCTTCGGCATTTTCAAAGTCAATGGGATTCACTTTGTGGGGCATCGCGGATGAACCTACTTCACCGGCGACAATGCGCTGCTTGAAGTATTCCATGCTGATGTACTGCCACACATCCTTGGCCAAATCCATGAGGATGGTGTGAATGCGTTTCATGCCGTCCAAGTAGGCCGCGAGGTAATCGTAGTGCTCGATTTGGGTCGTAGGGAAGGAGCGCTTGAGTCCCAATGTTTCATGGCAGAACTGGCTGGCGAAGGCGTGCCAGTCGGTGTTTGGAAAGGCGGCAAAATGGGCATTGAAGGCCCCGGTCGCCCCGCCAAATTTGGCTGCGAACGGGATGCTGTTTAACAGATTGCGTTGCTGCTCCAAGCGCACAATGAAAACCTCCCACTCTTTGCCCAATCGGGTGGGGGATGCGGGTTGCCCGTGGGTTCGGGCGAGCATGGGAAGGTGGGCCCAAGCATTGGCTTGGTCCCGGAGGGTGTCGAGCAAATCCTCCAGCGCAGGCAAGAAAATCTCCTCGTGGTACTCTTTGATCGACAGCGGAATAGCGGTATTGTTGATGTCCTGAGAGGTGAGGCCAAAGTGGATGTATTCGGACTGCTCCGCGAGGCCCAGTCGGGTCATTTGGTCCTTCAAAAAGTATTCTACGGCCTTGACATCGTGGTTGGTCGTTTTTTCAATTCGCTTGATTTCCAAAGCATCGGCCTCTGAAAATTCCGCGTACAGGGCACGAAGGGCGTCTTTTTGCTCCTCAGAAATGCCAGCCAGGGCGGGCAAGGGAAGCTCGGCCAGGGCAATGAAGTACTCCACCTCCACACGAACGCGGTAGGCGATGAGTCCAAATTCCGAGAAATAAGGCGAAAGGGGCTGTGTGGTCCGAGCATATCGGCCATCGAGCGGCGACAGAGCGTGTAAGGCGAATTCCATTCCTAATACTAAAGCACAAAGGTACCAAATGCCGGCAGCATGGGCACGGACTTTGGGCCTTCCGCTTGAAATATCTGCCATTCCCGCCCATTGGTTAGGGCCCCCCAGGGGGCGCGGGTCGCCGAATTGTACCGCATCCACTGGTCACCGACGGATTCATTCAAGGGAATGTGTTCGGCCTTGCATTCGATGAGCATCCAAAGTTGGCCCTGATGAAAAACGGCGATGTCGAAGCGGCGCACCATTCCATGGACCTGAATTCCGCGCTCCACCGCGATGGAGGCAGAGGGGTATCCCGCATCGAGGACAAGGCGCCGAAGGGCGTCTTGACGGACCCATTCCTCGGGTGTGGCCTTGACGTATTTGCGCCGAAATGCGTCCCAAAGCGTGTCGCTGTGCGGGTCGAGTTCATGCATGCTCGAATGAAGCCAAGGGCGTGGTCGCATGATGCAAGGTTATGTACTTTTGTGGGATTCTCATGAAGAAAAAAGTACTGCCCTACCGCGATCCTTTCGGCTACCCCATTTGGGCCAAGCGCACGGTCATCTTCTGGTTTGGGATTATCACGTGGTACCGCTGCAATCGTCTGAACAAGCTGGTTGTCCTTGGCGGGGAGCATTTGAAGGCACTTCCCAACCAAAACGTCCTCTTTGTGAGCAACCACCAGACCTATTTTATGGACGTGGCGAGCATGTACCTCGTGTTTAGCCATGCCAAACACCGCATTTTTGATCGGGCGGACCGCTTTTGGCCCTTCATCAATCCCAAAATCAATCTCTTCTTTATCGCAGCCAAAGAAACCATGAAGTCGGGGTTGCTGCCCAGGGCACTCTCCCTCGCGGGTTCCGTGAGCATCAAGCGCACTTGGCGTGAGGCAGGTAAGGAGGTCTCCCGAAATGTGGATCCACGCGATTTGGACAATATCAAAAAGGCCATCCAAAATGGTTGGGTGATCACATTTCCGCAAGGGACGACCAAGCCGTATGTGCCTGGAAGACGTGGTACAGCGCACATTATTAAGCAGTTAAACCCAGTTGTCGTGCCCGTGGTCATCGATGGCTACCGACGAGCATTCGATAAAAAGGGCCTTCGAACCAAAAAGCGTGGTTCCACCCTCACCATGCGATTTAAGGAGCCCATGGCCTTTGATGCGCAGCTCACGCCGCAAGAGATTCTCGATCAAATCATGGACGCCATCGAGCAGTCCCCAATGCACCACGGAATTCGTACCTTGGAACCCAGTAATCGTCCAGCAACCGCCTGAACATGAAACGCATTCTCCTCCTAATCGCTACGGCGACCGCCCTCTTTTCGGCCTGTGAAAATGGCATCTTGCCCGAGGACGCGAGCTATGACCAACGCAATGTGGTGCTCCGCCATTTTTTCTATTACGACGGGGTCACCATGGATACCAACAAGGTCTTTTTGCTGGGGAACGCCGAAGTGCGTTTCCAAGACATTGAGCTGGTGTTTGGTGAATACTATTTCACAGACCACTTGGACGATACGTTGACGCCGAATTTCAAGGATACGGTGAATCCCTATGTCTTTGATCCCGTGGCAGCTTCTTTGACGTACAACACGGAAGCCCGCTTGTACCGTTTATCCAAGGGAGTCTATTCAGGGACCCACCATTTCCGAATGGGCTTGGACTCTGCTGCGAATGCGACAGCACCCAGTGCTTGGAGTGAAAAACATACCCTTCGCCATCCGGGCTTGCATCGAGGAGCGGGAGAGGGCTACAACATATTGTATATCAAAGGTTTGTACAAAGACGCGAGCGATACGACCGTGCTGGCGCCCAACAAGCCTTTTGTATACCGTGTGTCCAACAATTTGATGCAGATGGATTGGTTTAAGTCCATGTCCTTCAACGTGGTTCCCAACCGCGATGTGAACATCAACATTGTTTGGGACATCGATAAACTCCTCTTGGGAACAGACCCTTTGTTGGTCGATGATTTGGATGTGGATCCCAGCAATCCGATTTCGGCGGGATTGTGGCCAAGCATCAAGGCCAACATGGAGGCCTCCTACCAGATTCAGCTTTAACCTTTTCGGATGAAGGCGCACTTCATTGCCATCGGCGGTTCGGCGATGCACAATTTGGCATTGGCCTTGGCCGAACGGGGCGATACGACCATTACAGGGAGTGACGACGCCATTTTTGAACCTTCACGCAGTCGCCTTGCCGCAGCCGGCATCCTTCCAGAATCCGAGGGCTGGTTCCCGGAGAAGATTACGTCGGATGTGGAGGCGGTTATCCTCGGCATGCACGCTCGGGCGGATAATCCAGAGCTGCTGCGCGCCCAAGAATTGGGCCTTCCCATTTTTTCCTACCCCGAATACCTCTACGAAGCCACCAAAGGCAAGACCCGTGTGGTAGTGGGAGGGAGCCACGGGAAAACCAGTACTACCTCGATGCTTTTGCATGCCTTGCGCATGGATGGCCTCGATGTCGACTACATGGTAGGCGCTCAGCTGGCGGGCTACCAAACCATGGTTCGCTTGTCCAACTCGGCGGAATGGGCCGTTTTTGAAGGAGATGAATACTTGTCCTCTCCCATTGATTTACGCCCCAAATTTCACCTTTACCGGGCCAATGTAGCCATCCTGACAGGCATGGCCTGGGACCATGTCAATGTGTTCCCCACCATGGCAGACTACGAGAAGGCCTTTAGCGGTTTTCTGGAAAGCATGGAGCCCGGAGGCACCTTGATTTACAACGAAGAGGATGAGGCTTTGACCGCCGTCGTTCTCGCCGATCAAAGCCCAATTCGCAAGATTCCCTACCGCACCCCGGCGTATCGGGTGGAGCATAACCAATGGATCTGGGAGACCCCTCATGGGGACCTACCTCTGCGCATTATGGGCCGTCACAACCTGAGCAATGCTGAGGGTGCCCGATGGTTGGCATTGGAAATGGGGATTCAAGAGGAAGACTTCTACGATGCTATGGCCACGTTTGAAGGCGCTCAGCGCCGATTGGAAGTGCTCGCGGAGTCCGAAGCGCGCTGTGTGCACTTGGACTTTGCCCATGCGCCGAGCAAGGTGAAAGCGACGGTGGCCGCGTATGTGGAGACCTATGACCAAACCGTGGGTCTTCTGGAATTGCATACGTTTAGTTCCTTGAACCCAGCCTTTATCCCGGGCTATGCGGGTACCATGAAGGGTTTGGGCCAGGCGATGGTCTACTTTGATCCAGCCGCCGTAGCGCACAAGAAGCTTCCTGCCTTGGATCCGGCGTGGGTGCAGGAAACCTTTGGACCTGGAGTCAAGGTGTTCACGCGCCAAGAGGAGGTTCAGGCCGCTTTGGAGGCTTTGCCCGCCACCTGCCACGTGCTCATCATGTCGTCTGGAAATATGGGCGGCATCGATGTCCGCACTTGGGCTTCTTCTTGGGTCTAAGAGGTGCCTCTCTAGCAACCCCCGGATAAGAATCCTCCCATCAATGGCCAGGAAAGGCTCCAGAGCCATGTGGTGCGCAATTTATCGGTGCGCATGTCCAAGGTGGTCTGAGGGCCAAAAGCGATCTCTACAGGAAGAATGATGCAGTGTTTGAATAGGAAAGGGCTGTCGCGATTGCGGTAATGCCCTTGAACCCGGAATACCCAGGGGTAGCCTGTTTGGTGGTATACGAGCGGAACACCTGGGGTTTCTGTGAATGAGCTGCGCGCATAGCCCCAGCCGAGACTCGCACTGAGATCCCATGGACTGTATTCATCGACCCCAATGAGAAATCCTGAAGCGAGGAAGCCTGCCCAACGCATTTGATCCAAGTACAGCAGTTCGCCGGTCTCCGTCAAGGCTTGACTTTGGGCATCCTGTACACTCAAGCCCACGGAAAAGTGCCGGTGAATGCGCATGGAAAGCTGTAGACCGCTTAGATTGCCCGTAATACTGTTATTCGCAGAAGTATTAGGTGAAAAAAGCTGGTACGGTCCGCTCTCAAAATGGGCCTTGAAAGGCAGGGTGTAGGTTTGCTCCATCCCAAGGGGTTCAGGGCTCTGAGCACTGTCAGATTGCCCAAAGGCAGCGACGGGGAGAAGGAAAGAGAGGGCAAAGAGGAACCTCATTCCTCCATCAATTTGCGCTGCATTTCGTCCATCTCAAAGAAGTCTTCCGCTTCTTGGTAGGTGGGTACGACGGGTAAATCCTCATCGAAGAGATGGAGTAGGCTCTCGCGGACAATGATGATGAAACTGTAGTTCTCGTCAAGGCGTTCTACCTGAAAATCTTGAAGCGCTTCGGTGTCCTCAAACTCCTCCACCATGGTCAAATTAAGCACCACATGGGAGGTGGAATGCTTCGCCATAAGTGTGAGCAATTCGGTGACATCCGATGGGGCAAAAAGGTCTTCCCCGAACTTGATGTGCAAGAAGGCGGATTTCGTTTCTACTTTAAAAGACATGGTCGTTAAGCAATGTTCTTTCCTTGGGAGGCGAGAAGATACAACACAGCCATGCGAACTGCTACACCGTTTTGGACTTGATCCAAAATGATGGCATGCTCGGAATCCGCCACTTCCGAGGTGATTTCCACCCCGCGGTTTATGGGCCCCGGATGGAGGATGACTGGAATCGAAGACAGGGCGCGCAGCTTGTCCATGGTGACACCGTAGCGCATGTGGTATTCCCGAATACTCGGGAAGTAGGCGCGGTCCATTCGCTCGTGCTGGACGCGGAGCATATTGGCTACATCGGCCCATTCCAAAGCGTCTTCCAAGCGTGGAATCACTTGGACACCCAGGGAGTAGATGTGCCGGGGGATTAAGGTGGCAGGCCCGCACACGGCGACTTCCGCACCAAGTTTTTGGAGGCAGTAGATGTTGCTCAAAGCCACGCGGGAGTGGGTAACGTCGCCCACGATGACGACCCGCTTGCCGGTCAAGTCTCCGAGTTTTTCGGACATGGAAAAGGCATCTAAAAGGGCCTGAGTGGGGTGTTCGTGGGTTCCGTCGCCCGCGTTCACAATGTGCGCATCCACATGCTTGCTCAGAAATTCTGCGGCCCCGGGTTCGGCATGGCGCATCACAATCATATCCACCTTCATGGCGAGGATGTTGTTGACCGTATCCACGAGGGTTTCTCCTTTTTTGACCGAAGAATTGGAGGCGGCAAAGTTGATGACGTCGGCGCTCAGACGCTTTTCGGCCAATTCAAAACTCAATCGCGTTCGAGTCGAGTTTTCAAAAAATAAATTGGCAATTGTGATGTCACGCAGCGAGGGGACCTTCTTGATCGGGCGGTTGATCACCTCCTTGAATTGGGCGGCCCAATGTAAAATCAAATGGATGTCTTCAGGACTCAGTCCCTTGATGCCTAAGAGGTGGCGAGTGCTCAGTTTAGCGCTGTGCGGCATGTGGGGTAGATTCAATCAAAACAGTTGGGAGATTTTCGTTCCAATCAAGCCGAACCCGCTCCTCCGCGATGGCATCGACCCGGCGGCCCGAATAGTCAGGTTGGATAGGGAGTTCGCGCGAAAAACGCCGATCGATCAGCACGCATAGTTCGACGCGAAGAGGGCGGCCATAGTCTCCCAAGGCATCCATGGCAGCGCGTACGCTCCGTCCTGTGTACAAAACATCGTCGACCAGAATGACCCGTTTACCCTCGATGAGCAGATCCATTTGGTTGGGACTCGCAGCAAGGGGTTCCTCACGGCGACGGAAATCATCGCGGTGGAAGGTGATGTCGAGGGCGCCGAAGGGGATGTGGGGGACACCATGTTCCGCTTGAAGACGCTCAACAATGGATTCCGCCAACCGCGTGCCTCGCGGCTGCAAACCAATGATCACCGAATTGTTCCAAGGAAAATGAACTTCGTTCAGTTGGCAACAAAGTCGGTTCAGCGTTAAAGCGCAGTCCCGAGCGTCCAGAAGCGTTTTGGTGGCCATGTTAAGCACAAAGGTACTTTTTTACCCGTGAATACGGCGCACTTCTTCGAACCCGAAATTCGGGCTGCATCCCAGTTGGAGAAATGAATCCAGCCTAGCTATTCATGGAGATCAAGAACTCCTCGTTATTGAGGGTCTTCGACATCCGGTCGTGCATGAATTCCATTGCTTCCACCGGGGTCATATCGGCTAGGTGGCGGCGCAAAATGTACATGCGGCTTAGCACCTCCGTTGGAAGGAGCAAGTCTTCTTTGCGGGTTCCAGAGGACATGAGATCTAGAGCGGGCCATACACGGCGGTTGGCAATCTTGCGGTCCAACTGCATTTCCATGTTGCCCGTGCCCTTGAATTCTTCAAAGATGACCTCGTCCATTTTCGATCCGGTGTCAATCAATGCCGTCGCCAAAATGGTCAAGGATCCGCCGTTTTCGATGTTTCGCGCAGCGCCAAAGAAACGCTTGGGCCGGTGCAAGGCATTGGCGTCGACACCCCCAGAAAGTACCTTGCCGGAGGCTGGGCTCACGGTGTTGTAGGCACGCGCCAAGCGCGTGATAGAATCTAGAAGGATGATGACGTCGTGGCCACATTCCACCAATCGCTTGGCTTTTTCCAGCACAATGTTGGCAACACGAACGTGGCGCTCGGCGGGTTCATCGAACGTCGATGCCACGACTTCTGCGTTGACGCTGCGGGCCATGTCCGTCACTTCCTCGGGGCGTTCATCGACGAGCAGGATGATCATGTAGGCCTCGGGGTGGTTGGCGGCAATGGCGTTGGCTACTTCCTTGAGCAAGGTGGTTTTACCCGTTTTTGGTTGGGCCACAATCAAGCCGCGTTGGCCTTTGCCAATGGGGCTAAACAAGTCGATGACACGCGTGGACAAGGTGCTTCGGCGACCCGTAAGGTTGAATTTCTCCTCTGGGAAGAGGGGTGTGAGGTGCTCGAAGCTGACGCGGTCTCGGATAAAATCAGGCTCGCGGCCGTTGATGCTGATCACTTTCGTGAGGGGGAAGAATTTTTCTCCTTCTCGCGGAGGGCGAACTTCGCCGCGGACCGTATCGCCCGTTTTGAGGCCAAATTGTTTGACCTGCTGGACGGAAATGTACACGTCATCCGGGGAGTTCAAATAATTGTAGTCGGAAGAACGCAAAAAGGCAAAATTGTCGGGCATCATTTCAACGACTCCCTCTGTGGGGATGATGCCTTCGAATTCGTAGTGCCGGCGGTCTTGGCGTTCCGTGCGGTCAGGACGGTCAGGACGGTCTCCGCGTTCGGTGCGCGGTCCGCGCTCGGTGCGGTCGCCTCGGTCGGGGCGATCACCCCGCTCGGGTCGGTCTCCGCGATCTGAACGCGGTCCACGGTCAGCACGGTCTCCTCGGTCAGGGCGCTCTCCCCGTTCGGGTCGGTCTCCGCGATCTGAACGCGGTCCGCGGTCAGGGCGTTCGCCCCGCTCTGGGCGATCCATGCGTTCGGGACGAGGGCCCCGCTCTGGACGATCGCTGCGCTCTCCTTGGGAAGAGGTGGCGTCTGGTCCTTGGAACGACTCGGCACGAGGGGTATCCACCGTTTCGGTGCGATCCGTTTGGACACGTGCAGGGCGGCCACGACGACGTTCCGGGGCCGCGGGGGCATCGGAGGACGTGGCGGAAGATGACGAAGGCTGTCCTGCGCCAGCAATGGCTTCAAGAAGTTCGGGCTTGCGCATGTAGCGGGCTTTGGGGATACCCAGGGCTTCGCCCATAGCTTTGAGTTCGGGGAGTTTTAATTCCGTGATATCGGGGGAATTGGCCATAAAAAACGCGAAAAATGATCGTAAAAAGAGGGATCTAACGTAGAAGTAGGGAGGGGGAGGATGCGAATTTTTGCACCGGGGAACACCACAATAGTACAAAAAATTCGGAAATTGCACACTCTATGTGGCAAAGAATCCAAACCCTGTACATGGCCCTCGGTGCCGTGATGTTCTTTTTCGTTGGTTACAACAACCTGAGTAATGCCCAATCCTTGCTCGCGGGCTTAGGGGTGGCGCTGCTTTTGGCCAACATCACCTACTACAAACACCGCAAACGCCAGTTTATGGTGAATCGGGTAGTGGTGATTGTTGCCTTCGTCCTGGAAGGCTGGTTGATCTACGGTTCAATGGGCCTTGTGGAGGGGGCCACCACGGTGTCGGGATTCTTGCCTCTGGCGGCGCCCTTGTTGGCCGTCATCTTCACGGCGATGGCCAATCGCGCCATTCAAGCGGACGAGAAGAAAGTTCAGTCAGCTGATCGCTTCCGCAAATAAGCCGCTAGAGGGCCTTGAGGGCCCCGCGCTTGCCTAATTCAATTACCACCAGATTCTCGATGCCTTGTACACCGAGGTCAAAGCGCAGCATCGTGCGCATGTGATGGAATCCATGGTGTCCAGCGGCCCCGGGATTCAAGCATAGAACACCACTTGGGTCATGGCCGACACGCAAGATGTGCGAATGGCCGCAAATGAAAATATGGGGCTGGTGCGTGGCGATGCCGGCCCGAATGGCATGAGGCAAACGTCCGGCAACCCCCCCAATATGGGTCATCCAAATTCGGCTCTGAGCACGTTGGGTATGAATGTCTTTGGGGGCTTCCCTGCGCATTGCACCGTCGTCAATATTCCCGTGGACGGCCACCAAAGGCCCACATTGCCGGAGGTCATCGAGGACATCCAAGGAGCCAATGTCTCCGGCATGCCAAATTTCATCGACGGCCCGCGCATGGGTTCGAATCGACTCGTCCATATGTCCGTGGGTGTCGGACAATAAAAGGATGCGCTGCGCTGTACCTTTGGCGTTCATTCATGCAAACTTCGGGAATATCTACGTACGCGATGCGCTTGGCTTACCATGGCGCGCCCTATAGCGGATGGCAAATTCAGCCAAGCCAGAAGACGGTGCAGGGGGAGTTGGAAGTGGCCTTGAGTTCATTGCTCCGGCAACCCATTGGCGTAGTCGGGGCGGGTCGCACGGATACCGGCGTGCATGCGGCGAACTACGTGGCCCATTTTGAAGGGCCGGATGGCCTGGATACCCTGGACCTGGCCTACCGTTTGAATCGATTTTTGCCTCCACGAATTTCCGTGTTTGAAATCCAAGGAGTGGCCTCCGATTTTCATGCGCGATTTGCCGCAACATCGCGTTCGTACCGCTATGTGTTGCAACGCGAGAAATCCGTGTTTCATACCGATACAGCATGGTACTATCAGCGCCCCATGGATTTGGAGCGCCTGCACCAAGCTGCCGCGTCCCTTTTTACGACTGAAGAATTCTCCGCCTTTGCCCGTTTGGGAAGCCATACCGGCACGACCCTCTGTACCCTGCAGCATGCCCGCTGGATCGATCAAGGGGAAGCGTGGGTTTTTGAAGTCCGAGCCAATCGATTTTTACGCAACATGGTCCGCTCTTTAGTCGGTACCATGGTAGAATACGCCCTTGACAAACGTTCCTGGGCATCTTGGGAATCTCTCCTTCAGGGAGGGGAGCGGACTGATTCGGGCGATTCAGCCCCGGCACACGGATTAACTTTTGCGGGCGTCACCTATCCAAATTCTCCTTTTAATGAGCGCGAAAACGCCCCCTTCTAAGCCCTCGGTGGCTGGAAAAGCCTTTGACTGGAACGTCCTGCGCCACGTGCTCAAGTATGCCCGGCCCTACCGGTGGCAAACGATGGCCGCGGCCGGACTATCGGTCTTCCTCGGGGTCTTGAGTACGGCTCGGCCTATTTTGGTGCGTGATGGAGTGGATGATGCGGTCGTGTCCGCGGATTGGCATGCTTTGTACGTGGCCATGATGTGGTTGGCGGGCGCCCTTGTTCTCGAATCCCTGGGCCAGTTCGCGTTTATTTATGCGACCAATGATTTGGGCCAGCGGGTGATCAAGGACATCCGCATTGAGCTCTTTGGGAAACTGCTTCATTTCAAAATGCCCTTCTTTGATAAAACCCCGGTCGGGACCCTGGTGACGCGGACGGTCAGCGACGTGGAGACCATGGCTGACATTTTTTCGGATGGCTTGCTCGTCATTTTTGGGGATCTATTCAAAATTGCCGTGATGGTGGGTGTCATGTTCTTCCTATTTGATCCCGCCTTGGTGGCCATCAGCTTGAGTGTCATTCCCCTGCTTTATTTGGCCACACGTTGGTTTCAGCGGAGCATCAAGTCCGCTTTTACCGATGTGCGCAATCAAGTGGCGGCACTCAACGCCTTCGTGCAAGAGCGCATCACCGGGATGATGATTGTACAACTCTTTGCCCGTGAGGGTGTCGAACATCAACGCTTTTCGGCCATCAATACCAAGCACCGCGATGCGAATATTCAAAGCATTTGGTACTTCAGCTTGTTTTTTCCCATCATCGAAATGTTGTCCGCCGTCAGCATCGGTCTGGCGATATGGTATGGCGGGGCTGCGGCGGCGGCTGGAGCAGCGATTAGCATTGGCGACTTAACTGCCTTGATTCTCTTTATCAACCTCTTATACCGGCCTCTACGGCAGTTGGCAGACCGCTTTAACACCCTGCAGATGGGCATGGTGGCGAGCGATCGGGTGCTCAAATTGATTGCGAACACCGATGACCGGGAACCCTCCGGAAGTCATGTGGCGGAGGCCGTGCAAGGCCATGTGGAATTCCGGGGCGTCCATTTTTCCTACCTCCCAGATGAGCCCATTCTGCGCGGCATTGATGTAGATATCCCCGTGGGTGAAACGTGGGCCTTGGTGGGGGCTACCGGTTCGGGAAAGAGCACCTTGGTGCATTTGCTGTTGGGTTATTACCTCGTTCAAGAGGGAGAAATTCGCTTGGATGGGGTGCGTTTGCGAGATTGGAATGTGAATTCCCTTCGTCGGCATGTCGCCTTGGTACAGCAAGATGTCTTTTTGTTTTCGGATACGGTTCGCAACAATGTGACCGTATACCGGGATATACCCGATTCGGCCATTTGGTCTGCTGCGGAGGCGATGGGCATCGACGAGTTTTTACGCAGTCTTCCAGGTGGGTTGGACTATGATGTGAAGGAACGCGGCGGTATGCTCAGCACCGGGCAACGCCAGTTGCTCGCCTTCTTGCGGGCCTACTTACGAAACCCCTCTTTACTCATCCTCGATGAGGCTACTTCAAGCATAGACTCCCAGGCGGAGGCCTGGATTCAACAAGCAACCTTGACCTTGACAGAGGGCCGAACCTCCTTGGTGGTGGCGCATCGATTGGCGACCGTTCTGAACGCAGACCGCATTGTGGTCCTGGACAAGGGAATGGTGGTAGAGCAGGGCCGCCATGAGGAGCTGCTTGCCAAGGGTGGTGCGTATGCCAACCTGTATGAAAAGCAATTCTTTGGGGAGGAAGGCTAACGGCTGGCCTAAGAGCAAATCAGCCTAAGGTGCTTTTTGGGTCAAGTACCGGAATGCTTGGGGCCATGGTTTGCAAAAAGGTTTGGAATTCTTCGACTCGTTGAATTTGAAATCCGACGGTTCGGCCCGATTGCAGGGTAAAGAGCGCATAGGTGCCCTCATTAAACGCATAGACGTGGGCCCGGTTAAAGGGTCCCACTGATCCGATGCGCAGCCCCCATCCACCCAAATCTCCGATGGGACTAAGGGTATCCATGTAGATTTGGCTCACCTCATTCCACGAGCGAACCTTCCATTTCCAAATGAACGGGGGATAGATCGTGCGAAAGCCGTGTGCGTTGAGCTCGATGCGGCACCACGACATGATCATCCAGGCTACGCCTCCTTCTAGAGCGAGAACACCCAGGAGCACCCAAAATAGTTCCGTCCCGTTCTCCGATGGGAGGCCCCGGACAAAAGCGTACAGGTCGGACCACCCCACCGCGATGATGATGGTGGCCGTCGTAAAACTGCTGATGGCCATGACAAGGAGAAAGGCAGGAGGAATTCGAAACTGGTCGCGGTACTGCATAGGGTAAAAGTACGCGCCATGGGAAATATGCGGCCGGCGGCAAATGCTTAAAATTTATGAGGCTGTTAGGTGTTTAAACATCTTAATTCATGTACCTTTGTGCTCTATTCTTAAATCATGTTTAAACATCAATTCTAAATGAAAAAAATTCTCTCTCTTTCTGCTGCAGCCTTGTTGGTGGTAGCCTGTGGTCAAGGCAGCTTGGATGCTACGGACGCGCAAGATGCGGCCCAAGGCGGCCAAACGTTGACAGTTGACGCGACTGCTTCGGTCATCGAATGGTACGGCCACAAGCCTTTTGTGGAGAACTATGGCCATGGCGGCACTTTGGCGATTTCTGAAGGAAGCGTAGGTGTGGAGAATGGCGCCCTAGTTTCAGGTGCTTTCACATTGGATATGAACAGCATTGTGTGCGCGGATGAAGCTCTTCCGCAGGAGAAGAAAGACTACTTGGTAGGTCACTTGAAGAGTGCTGAGTTTTTTGCGGTAGACTCTTTTGCTACGGCTGTTTTTGAAATCACCAACGTAACGACTCAGGAAGGCGAGTACAACAGCTTGATCGCTGGCAACCTCACCTTGCGCGGCGTGACGAATAACATTCAATTCCCTGCCAACGTCACGGTGGCTGATTCTGTGGTGACGTTGACCGCTCCACAATTCAACATCGACCGCAAGCAATGGGGTGTGATGTACGCTTCTACGAGCATCGTGGATTTGGCGAAGGACAACTTGATTTCCGACGATTTGGGCATCAAGATTAACATTACCGCTAAGCTCTAAGGAGCTCGCCGTTGATTGGGCGAAGGCCCCGGCGAAAGCCGGGGCTTTTTTTATGCGCTTGGCTGAAGGAGCTGCGCAAAGGCGGCTTCGAGGGTGGGGTAGTGGAAGGCAAATCCCAGGCTTTCCCATTTCGCCGCGGAACATTTGGTGCTCATCAAACCTACTTGGGCCATTTCACCCAAAGCCAGACGCAAGGCCCACGCCGGCACCGGGGGCAAGAAGTAGGGGCGTCTTAGGCTACGGGCGAGCGTCCTCGAAAAATCCGCATTGGTCACGGAATAGGGTCCGACCCCGTTCCAAACCCCCTCGACTGAATTTTCGGCGAGGTAGGCAAATTGGCGGGCCAAATCATCCACATGGATCCAAGGCATCCAATGGCGACCATGCCCTAATGGAGCGCCCAATCCCAGCCTGAATACCGGAAGTAGGGATGCCATGACGCCGCTACCATGTCCTAGAACGATACCAATTCGAAGTTTCGCGATGCGCAGCCCCAGGCCGGCCATGCGGTCCACACTGGCCTCCCATTGGTGCACTACGTCCCCGAGGAAGCCTTGGGGTTCGCCTTCGTTTTCCGTGTAAAGATGATTAGGATGGTTGGGGTAAATGCCTACGGCGGATGCACTGATCAGCGCTTCAGGACGCTGATCCACAGGGAGTTTAGCGATGGCTGCTTCCAGGGTGGCGCTGCCTTTGACTCGGCTGGCCAGAATGGCTGCTTTGTGTCGGGCGGTCCAGCGCTCGGCGACGTTAGCACCGGCCAAATGAATCACGTGCGTGACACCTATGAGCGACTCGGCATCCATAGATCCTTCGAGCGGGTTCCAGTGGTAGCGCTTAGGGGACTGGGCTTTCTGGGTAGAGAGGAGCCGTACTTCGTGCCCCTGCTCTTCCAAAAGTCGCGTAAGTGCCTGGCCGACCAGACCTGTCCCACCGGTGATTAAAAATGTGTGCATCATCGACAAAAGAACCGCATTTTTGCGTCTCAGTTCACCGCATGCACGATTTAAAACCACATCCAGGTTGGGAGAGTCGCTATCGAGCGACTAACGACCCGAGGAGCCCCTTCTACATGGACCAGGGAGCCCCGGAGCGCGAAGGCTATCACCGCATGTATGATTTTGTGATCCACCCGGAATGGGACAGTATTGGATGTGAAACGCTCTACGTGAAACTGCTCTTCGCCGACTACGACCAAGGATATGCCGTAGTGGAACTGCTCGGGGAATGGAACGATGCGGTTCACAACGATGTGATGGAGATGAAGCGACGCCTGGCGGATCCCCTGAATTCGCAAGGAATCGATAAATTCCTTTTTTTGGCCGACAACCTTCTCAATTTTCATGGAGGCGAGGAAGATTACTATGCCGAATGGGCTGAAGATTGCGAGGCCGGCTGGATTGTCCTGCTCAATGCCCGCGATCATATCCTACAAGATCTCCGAACGGCCCGGTTGAGCCCGTACCTCTGGGCCGGAGAACGCTACCGGTTTTCCGGTTGGCGCATACAAGATCCCTTGGCACTATGCCAAGCCGTAGATCTACTTATTCAAAAACAGTTGGGCGCTTAGATCTTGGTCATCCACCCATGGTGGTCGGCGCTACGGCCATATCGGATATCCGCCAGCGCCGCTTTTACTCGCATGGCGAGGCCTTCTGAGGGAGCCGGAACGGGGAGGATCTCGCCGATATATCCCAGGCCATCAATGGGACTGACTACCGCAGCGGTTCCCATGCCAAAGGCTTCTTCCAGGCGGCCTTCGCGGGCCGCGGATACGATTTCCTCCACAGAAATGCGTCGTTCTTCCACGGGAATGCCCCATTCTTTGGCCAAAACAAGGATGGACTCGCGGGTGATGCCTTCCAAAATTCGGTCCGATAAGGCCGGGGTAAGGAGGGTGCCATCCACCACAAAGGCGACGTTCATGGTGCCCGCCTCTTCGAGGTAGGCATGGTCTGCGTGATCGGTCCAAAGGACTTGCTGGAAGCCTTCTTCTACGGCTTTCCGCGTTGCCAAGAACGCCCCGCCATAGTTTCCGGCCGCTTTCGCATACCCCACCCCACCTTGAGCGGCCCGGGTGAAATGCTGTTCTATCTTAACCTTGACGGGCTTGGTGTACAATTCCCCAACAGGGCTAGTCACAATCGCAAACGTGTATTCTTCGGAAGGCCGCGCCGCTACAAATTCAGAGCTTGAAAAAAGGAAAGGACGGAGGTACAGGGCCGTGTTGGCTCCACGAGGAACCCATTCAGCATCGAGGCGAATCAACTCCATCAATCCTTCCATGAAAAGTTCCTTTGGGACTTCAGGGATAAGCATGCGTGCGCCAGATTTATTCAGGCGTTCCCAGTTGCGCTCAGGGCGAAAGATGGCGATACTCCCATCTTCTTGGCGGTAGGCTTTCTGACCTTCAAAAACGGCTTGACCGTAGTGGAGTGCGTGCAAACCCAGACCTTGCTTCAGCGATCCATAGGGCTGGATTATGCCTTCACCCCAGGATCCATTCTTGTATTCGCACATAAAAATGTGGTCGGAGAGACCGGCGCCAAAGCCTAGGTTGTTGAAGTCTATGGTGGAGAGGCGAGATTCTGTCGTCGTCGTAACTTTCATAATCGAGGGAAGCAGGGTTGTGGGGCGTCGCGCGGCTAAGCCGCTGCAAAGGTACGAAGGATTGATTGTACCTTTGTCAAAACCCCTACTATGAAACGTATTTTGATTCCCGCTTTGGCCTTGTTGGCCGCATGCACAAGCCCAACGGAAAACCCGGTTGCCGAGGTGGCCTATGACTATTTTGGTGACACCATTCAGATCGCGGACACCACCTCACTCGCAGGCTTATTGGGCCAACTTCAGGGCGGGACAGATTCCGTGTACGGCACCTTTGCCGCCCCAATTTCATCGGTTTGCCAAGTAAAAGGATGCTGGATGCAGCTGGATCTAGGCACAGGGGAAGAAGCCTTGGTTCGTTTTAAGGACTACGGGTTCTTTGTCCCTATGGATGCGGCCTCTGAAATGGCTTTTGTAGAGGGTAGTTTGAGCGTCGACACCCTGAGTGTGGAATGGTTGCGCCACCAAGCGGAGGACGCTGGGGAATCGGATTCAGCGATTGCCGCCATCCAATCTCCTAAAGTGAGTTATTCGGTGCTGGCCGTGGGTGTTGCCCTGGCACAGAAAGAGCGCGCCACGGAAGAAGACCCTGCCCCGCATGATCACAGCAGCCATGAGCACTAAACACAAGGCCCGAAAGGGTCTTTTGTTTTTAACATTACTCGGTGTCGGGGCCTGCAACCCGACGGCGGAGGAAGTTCCAGCGAACACCGAAGCGCCCACGGGGCGCACAGGCATGTATGAAGCGAGTCCCCTAGCCGTAGCGATGCGCTCCATGGCCACCGACATGGAAAGCCTCCGCGCCAAAGCGGATGCGGGAACCCTGACGGTGGGTGAGGTGGACGCGATGATTTCTGCCCACGCGGCTATGACATCGGCCGACGCTACCAAGCCGGAGGACATCAAACCCTCCTTTGAGGGCTATGCAGAGGCCTATTTGATTCAACTCCAGGACTTGCGGGAAACCATCACCACCCAAGCAAGCCGTGAGGCGCGCTTGGAGGCCTTCAATGCGGCATTGACTACCTGTGTGGCCTGCCACCAGGAACACTGCCCAGGTCCCATTTCGCGCATCGAAAAAATCAAGGTCCAACCCTAATGGAGCGGGTCCTCACCCGCGACGGAAGCCCTACCCTGCGATCAGACGTCTGGGATTGTGCCTACCATTCCCTTCACGGAGCGTGGACGGAAGCGAAGCACGTCTACATTCAATCGGGATTGCATGCACAATCCCTCTGCCAACCACAGAATCCCCTGACCATTCTTGAAATGGGGGCTGGGACCGGCCTCAATGCCTTGCTGGCGGTCAAATGGGCCCACGCGGCAGAACGGCCCGTCACGTATTATGGCCTGGATGCCGCCTTGCCTGAGGCCTCTGCCTGGGAGTCCTGGTGGTCCGCTCGCCCTGAGTCAGCGAAGGATTTGGACCCCTGGGCCCGCGCTATGCGAAACGCTTGGGAAGAGGGAAGAGCATGGCAAACCCCCTGGTCGACCGCCTCTTGGATTCAGGGCGAGGCCGCATCGTGGCGGAGCCCCCTGCGCGCGGACGTGGTATTTTATGATGCATTTTCTCCCCGCCAGCAGCCCGAATTGTGGACAGCGGAAGCGTTAGAGCCTTGGCTGGAGGCCCTGACTCCCGAGGGCTTCTTCGTTACCTATTGTGCCACGGGCGAGGTGTTTCGGGCGGTCAAATCCTTGGGATTTGCCGTGGAGCATTTGCCCGGCCCTCCAGGAAAACGCGAAATGTTGCGTGCTCATCGGAAAGGGACGACTTTTACGCCATGAACAAGCGCACGTTGCGGGTCTATGGATTTTTAGAGGATGCCACGGGACGCTTGCTCATTGCCTTTGAGCGCTTTCGGGGCATGCCCTTGGTGAAGTTTCCAGGAGGAGGAATCGAATGGGGGGAAAGCCATCAGACGGCCTTATGCCGCGAGTTTCAAGAGGAACTCGGGCTCCACATTGCTGTGGGCCCATGCCTATTCTTCAATGATTTTGCGGTGCAATCCGCCATCGACCCGGAGGTTCAAGTGCAGTCGTTCTTTTATGCTGTGCGAGCGCTCGAGCCCTTGGACTCGCTGGTCACCTCTGAGGTGAGAGAAGTTCCTGAAAACGAGGGTGAACGATTTGTTTGGGTTCCCGCCGAGGAGGTCTTAAAGCTCCCCTTCACGTTCGAGATTGAACAGGTGGCTAGCCGCGCTTGGGCCGCATCCAAGACCCCTCAATGACCTGAATGGCCCGCCAATCGCCTTTGCACGGGGCGACGGTATTGAGAAATTCGCCGTTAGCTCGACGTGCTTCACTCAAGGACAGGAGTTCCCATGGGCTTTGGGCATCGGGTCGCACGTACACATGCATCCGTCCAAAAAGATCGATTCCCAGGGCGTCGCCCAAGACTTGAAGCTGCTTCATCCGGCTGTCAATCGAACAGCCGCTTGCCGCATGTCCGCGCTCATCCACCGCAAGAGCGATGATTCGGCGCTCCACGGTGGTGAATCCCGCGGTAACGGGTGCACCATGCGCGGCCCATGTTGCACACAGGGCGTCCAAATGGGCATCGACAAGGGCATCCTGGTTTGAGGGCCAGGGGGCTGCCGCAGAAAAGCACCAAAATCGGCTATCCCTAGGAAGGGTCTCCCAGGGTTTAGAGTTCATCGGCTTGGGCGATGGCTTCGGCGATGTCCAGGACTTGGACTTGGCCTTCTTTTTCAAAATGCTTGACCCCGTCCGTCATCATGGTATTGCAAAAGGGGCAACCTGTTGCAATGATGGCGGGCTCGGTGGCTAGGGCTTCCTCCGCACGTTCGTGGTTGATGTCCCGGTTTCCGGGTTCGGGCTCCTTAAACATCTGCGCACCGCCTGCGCCACAGCATAGACCCTGCTTTTTACAGCGTCGCATTTCAATCAGTTCGGACTCCAGCGTCGATAGAAGAGCGCGAGGGGCTTCATACTCTTGGTTGACGCGCCCCAAATAGCAGGGATCGTGAAACACAATGCGCTTGCCTTTGAATGCGCCCCCTTCGACTTTGAGTCGGCCTTCTTTGAGCAAGGTTTGGAGGTACTGCGTGTGGTGGAACACCTCAAAGGTCCCTCCGAGTTCGGGGTATTCGTTTTTCAGCGTGTTGAAGCAGTGTGGGCAGGTCGTAACGATCCGTTGCACCTCGTAGGCATTCAACACTTCGATGTTTGCAAGGGCTTGCATCTGAAACAAGAACTCATTTCCGGCACGGCGAGCGGGATCCCCCGTACAGCTCTCTTCGGCGCCAAGTACAGCAAATGAAACCCCCGAACGCTGCAGTAAGCGGGCGAAGGCCTTGGTAATTTTTTTTGCGCGGTCGTCAAAACTACCTGCACAGCCAACCCAAAATAAAACATCGGGTTTTTCACCGCGTTGGGTCATTTCGGCGAGGGTCGGGACGTGCAGGGTTTCAGTCATAAGGCCTTAATCTTCGAAAACTTCAATGGTGGCGGGCTTGCGTACCAAATCGGAAAAGGTGCCCGAATAGCGCGTAGCCCGAACAATGTGGTTGTCAATCCAGTGGTAATTGCCTCCGCGTGGTTTGCCCATCAAAAGTCCGTGGTAGGGGAAGCCATGGCGTTGGAGCCAAATCTCCGTGACTTCGCGGTGCTCTTCCGTACGGGAGGTGAAGAACGTAATGATGTGCCCTTCCGCATGCCACTTTTGAATGGTCTCGAGGGCGTCTAGAAATACGGCGGCGGTCGCCATGCGCTCGGGTTCTTCGTTGGGAATGTCGTCGCAAACGGTCCCGTCAATATCGATGAGGTAATTTTTGACTTCTTCGGGCAAAACGGGGCTAATTTTTTGCCCATTGACAATGATTTCTTGGAGGTTTTGGGTCATCCGCTGGTTACATTTCTGTGGTCCACGCACCGCGGTCAGCCTGGGCATAGGCCCAAGGGGCGGCATTGTTTTCCACATTGGTCATCATGGTGTTCAACGAGGCAGGCGCAGCGGATTCTTCCATCACCAGGTACTGCCGAATTTGCTGGATGATGTCCAAGGGGTCGATGTTGAGGGGGCAGGCTTCCACACAGGCATTGCAGGTGGTGCAGGCCCATAGTTCTTCGCGGCTAATCCAGCCATCGAGGAGGGTTTGGGTGTTTTCGGGCTCATGCAAGAGCTGCTCCACGCGGTCGCGGGTGGCCATCATGATTTTCCGCGGAGAGAGTTTCTTGCCTGTTTGGTTGGCGGGGCACTCACTGGTACACCGTCCACACTCTGTGCAGGTGTAGGCATTTAAAAGATTGGCAAAGTGCAAATCGGAGACATCTTTGGCCCCAAAACGCGCGGGCATTTCGGTGGCGTCCGGCACATAGCTCGGGTCAAGCATGGCCTTGATTTCCCGGGTGACAGAAGGCATCGCGGGGATCCGTCCGCGGGCCTCCAATTGGCTGTACCAGGTGTTGGGAAAGGCCAGGATAATGTGGAAATGCTTGCTCTTGGGTAGGTAGTTCAAAAAGGCCAAAATACCCACGAAGTGAAACCACCAAGCTGCTTTTTCTGCCGCATGCAGGGCGCCTTCGGACCATCCAGCAAAGAGGGGGTGGAGGTAGGATGAGAGCAGGTAGCCCGGTGTGCCCAAGCGCACAGACTCCGCCGCATTCATGACCAGCAAGGCAGTCATGAGCACAATCTCGGCGTACAGGATGATGGCCGCATCTTGTTGGGGCCAACCCGTCAAGTCGCTGTGGGCGAAGCGCCCGATGCGTCCGCTCCATCGGCGGGCAAGGAACACCACGCAGGCGAGGAGTACGGCACCGCCGAGGAATTCAAAAAAATGAATCAGTAAGGGATAAAGCGCGCCCAAAGGCTTTTGGAAAATGCGGTGGGTCCCAAGGGCACCGTCCAGAAGGATCTCTAAGACTTCCAAGTTGATTAAGACAAAGCCAACGTAGATGAGCACATGGAAGAAGGCGGCGAGCGGACGAGGTCCCATTTTGGATTGGCCCAACGCTACACGGGCCATCGTGGCCCATCGCTCGGCAGGTCGATCATGGCGTTCGCTTGGACGGGCTAAGGACAGTCCCTTGCGCAGGCGTTGGATTTGGCGAACAAACAGGTAGACGCCAAGGCTCAAAACGAGGAGAAAGGCCGCTTGCTCGATCATTCGTTGTTCTTAGCTTCTTTGTCGCGGCCGCCAAAAATGGAAAATTCCACATAGCGTCCCGGGTGTTTGCGAATGTCCTCTAGGAGTTTATCCAAAGAGAGAATGGCGGAGTTGACTTCGTGGTAGAGGGAGTCGTTGGCCACCAGCTTTCCTAGGGTGCCCTCTCCCTGCTCCACGGAGGCGGTGATTTGGTCGAGGCGGCGAGCGGTTTGGCTCAAACTGCGCATGGCAGCGCCGGCATTGGACTGGGCCAAGGTGTCGGAAATGTTGGCGAGGTTGTTGAACACTCGGTCTAATTCATCCCGGTTTTCATTGAGCATCCTGGTGAGTCGCTCCAAATTTTGGGTGGCGGAACCAAGAGCCTCGCGGTTGTCAGCCATGTAGGTGCTCAGTTCATCCGTAATCAAGCCGAGGTTGCTGATGCTGCGGTTGACGTTGGTGAAGGAGGTTCGGAACTCGGACTGCATTTCACCTCCCAGGAAGCCGCTGAGAATGTTGATGGTCGAGTCCAAACTCGCGAGGAGCTTTTCCGCTTTGATTTTAACGGGGAGGACTTCTTTGTTGATGGATTCGGAGATCGACTCTTCCACGCTAGAGCGGAGGGTATCGCCATTCTCAATGAGTACAGCGCCTTTCTCTAGGAGCAAGGCAATTTCTTTGGCGCCCAACAAGTCGGCGGAGCGAATTTCCGCAATGCTATTGGCTGTGATGGGATAGTCGGTGGTGATCTTCATTTTGACCACGATTCGGCCCGAATTGTCCGGATGAAAGTACACGTTGGCCACCTTACCTACGGCAAAACCATTGATCGTAACGTTTTCGCTTTGGGTAATGCCCTCGGTGTTGTCGTAGACGGCATATACCTCAACCCCGGATTCGAAGAGATCGGATCCCTTTAAGAAGCTAATGCCCCAGTACAAGATCCCGGCGGCTAGGAGGACGGCGATGCCGGCTTTGAATTCTCGTGAAATCATGGGCAACAAGATACGATTATTGGGTGAGGCTTTCGGCTTCAGAGACGGAGATGCGGTCCGTTCCGCGGTAGGCAACGATGAATGCATCGGCAAAACCTTTTGCTTGAACGCTTGGGAGCGCCTTCTTGGCTTCGTCGAGGGTGGTGTAATGCCCTTGGAGGTATCGGTAAAGGCGGCCCTCACTGCGAATCCACACGGCATCTAGGCCCGCGAATGGGGCTTCTGTCGTCGGCTTTTTCAGGCCGGAGACGGAAAGTTGGATACAGAATTCCACCGTGGGTGGGGCCGGGGCCGCAGGGGCCTCGGGTGTTTCCGCTGCGGTGGCCGTGGAGCTCGAGGCCGCTGATGTACTTCCAGCGGGAGGAAGGCCCCGTTCGCGGCGAACTTTGTACGCCCCAAAAGATCGGGCAATGGCGGTAGACAGAGCGTCTTGGCCCGCAGCACCATGGAGGTAGTCTTCCTCCTCAGAATGGGTGGTAAAGCCTAGCTCGATCAGAACGGAAGGCATGGAGCAGCGGCTGGTCACGTAGAGCGGTTGTTGGCGAACCCCGCGGTCACGGCGGCCTACATCGTTTTTGAAAGCGTTCTGGACCGTTTGGGCGAATTCAATGCTTTGGTTTTGGAACGCATACTGGTACAGGGTCAGCGCGATGAAGGACTCCGGCTTGCGCGGGTCAAATCCTTCATACTTCTCCTGATAGTTGTCCTCCATCAGGATAACGGAGTTCTCGCGCAAGGCGACTTGGTTCTCATCGTCGTGGTTTTTTCCCATGACATAGGTGGTGGATCCAAAGGCCGATTTGTTCTCGGCGGCATCGCAGTGGATGGAAATAAAGAGATCGCCTTTTTCTCGGTTGGCAATCGCGGTCCGTTCGTAAAGCTCTAAGAAACGGTCCGAATTTCGGGTCAAAACCACCTCCACATCGGGATACATGGCTTTGATTTTGTCCGCAGTTTGCTGGGCCACCGCCAAGGCCACATCCTTTTCCGTGGTTCGGTAGCGTCGGGTTCCCAGGTTGCCTGGATCCTTGCCGCCGTGGCCGGCATCGATGATCACTTTTTGAACACGGTCGGCTTCACCAATGGATTCTGGCCGAAATCCGAGGTAGGGTAAGGCAAATACGGCAATAAGAAACCAGCTCAGGCGTTGCAATGCAGTACTTTTGGACTTCGTATTCATGGGATTGGGAACAAAATTACGCGGTTTCGCGTCAATATGCCTGTTGCTCTCCGGGACATTTTCGGTCTGGGGACAAGACGCGGCATCTTCTTCCCCTATCCAATTCCGTTCCAAACAAGACGGGGTCTACCTGGTCCATAAGAATGCCGTTCTTCTGCAAGAAGAGGCCATGGTTACCATGGAAGGCATGGAATTGCGGGCACACTTTATTGAAATCAACTACGCGGAACACGTGCTCACCGCCTATGGGGTGGCCCAAGCCGATGGCCGCGTCACAGGCCGTCCCATCTTTAAACAAGGTGATCGGCAGTTTGGAGCGGATACACTGCGCTACAACTACGAGACCCAAAAAGGGTGGGTGTACCAAGGAAACACGACGGAAAATGGGGGGTATATCCATGGGGATCGCATCAAAATGATTGATGACAGCAGCTACTATTTGGGTCCCATGACCTTCACGACCTGCAACCACGAACATCCGCATTTCGCCATTGTCACCCAAAAAGCGCGCTTGGACATCGGTAAGCGTATTGTGACGGGCCCAGCTTTTCTGGAAATCCTCGACTTGCCCACCCCATTGGGATTGCCTTTTGCGTTTTTTCCGATGATGGACAAACAAGCCAGTGGTTTTATCCTTCCCACCTTCGCCGATAAGCGTGAGTGGGGACTAGGCTTGGTGGGGGGCGGGTACTATTGGTCCTTCAATGACCACTATGACCTCCGGCTCACGGGTGATGTCTACACCCAAGGGTCCTATGGCATCCAAGCGGCCAGCAATTACCGGTTTCGCTACCGCTATTCGGGCAATGTGGGTCTGCAAATCAACCGCACCAAATTTGGGGATCCTCGCCAGACCAATGGCCAATTCATGGATTCACGCGATTACCGGCTGACTTGGAGCCATAGCCAAGATCCCAAAGCGCATCCGAGCCAACAATTTAGTGCCCGGGTAGAACTGGCCACAGGCAGTTTCTTTAAAAACACCACGACCAACGCCCAGGATTTTCAGAAGAACGACATGTCGTCGTCGATCAGCTATACCAAGCGCTGGCCCGGCAGCCCCTTTTCGTTTACGGCGGCAGCCCGCCACCGACAGAACAACCAAAATGGGACCCTGTCTTTGAGCTTGCCCGACATCAATTTTGGAATGAGCCGCATTCAGCCCTTTGCTCGGCGCAATCCCGTGGGGGGGACCCGATGGTATGAGAAAATCGGCCTGACATATAGCATGCAAGGACGCAATGAATCGAGTGGTTTGTTGACCGAAATGGCCACCCCAAATGTCTTTTTTGCACCGAATCGACTGCGCTCCGGGGTCAACCACAGCGCAAACATGGGGACCAACATCAAGGTCTTGCGTTTCATTACGGTCAACCCCAACGCCACTTACCAGGAGCGCTGGTACCCTTATGCATTGGATTATCGGTGGGACAGCCTGTCCCAGTCTGTGGAGCGGGATACGGTGACCGGCTTTTTTGCTGCGCGCGAATATGGTGTGAGCGCCGGGGCATCCACCACGATCTATGGAATTTTCAATGTGCGTCGAGGCCCCGTCAAGGCGATTCGGCACATGCTGTACCCCTCCGTGTCTTGGCGTTTTGTCCCGGATTTCACCACGGACCGGTGGAATGCTTTTCAGACGGTCCAGTCGGATACCTTGGGCAACACCAAGACGTTTAGCCGCTACCAAGGCTTCATCTATGGTGCTCCAGGCCTGGGCAATCAAGGAGGAGTCAACATCCGATTGCGCAATACGCTGGACGGAAAATGGGCGCTGGGAGATTCGGGGGCTGTCAAAAAATTTAACCTCTTGGAGGATTTCACCTTGGAAAGCAATTACAACCCCCTCTTGGCGGCCAATCCCTGGAGCCCGGTGGGGGTGCGTGCGAGTACGAGTTTTCTCAAGAGCAAGATTCGCGTTTCGTACCAAGGAACCTACGACTGGTATGCCGTGGATTCGAGCGGCCAGCGCCTCGAGACATTTGCTTGGACAGCCGGGCAAGGTCCCTTGCGCCCCACGTTGCACCAAATGTCTGTCGACCTGCGCTTCCGCGGCGGCAATGCCGCTGGGCGCCCCATGGCACCTATGAATGAAATGGGCTTGGAGCAAGATCTGTATCCAGATTATTACGGGTACATGGATTTCATGGATTGGCATGCCCCGTGGACCTTCAATCTGGGCTATTCGCTGCGCCAAAATAGCCAAGCCGGATCCATGGACTTGAAGACGACCCAAAGTGTCCGGATGGATGCCTCGTGGGAACCCACGGCCAATTGGCGCTTGGGCATTACATCGGGTTATGATTTGAAGGCTCGGGACTTCACCTTTACCACCATTGATGTCGTGCGCCAACTGCATTGTTGGGAGATGCGCATTCGCTGGGTGCCCTTCGGCTATGCCCGGTCCTACAACATTGGAATTGGGGTGAAGGCTCCCCTCATGTCGGCCCTTAAGTTGGAGCGCCGGCGAGGTATCGGCGATTACTAAGCGGGCTTTTCCTTCGAGTTGAAGAGATGGCTAGGCCCGCCCTGCGAGACGGGGGGCGTCTTCGCGTGCACGGCCCACCCAATTCGAGAGCAGGGCATCCCCCGCGGGGGTCAGAATACTTTCCGGGTGAAATTGTACGGCATAGGCTCCAAGTTCGGGCCATTCGGCCGCCATGGGTACCCCATGGGGCAGCTGGGCCGTGACCGCTTCGTCAATGCCTGCCACCGCCCACGAATGGTAGAGCCCCACGGCCATCGGGAGGGGAATGTGGGCAAAGAGGTGGGAATGTGCAGAGGTCTCGGTAATCAGACGAGCGACTCCATGCTGTGGTGGGCCCGCATGGTAGAGTGTGCCCCCTGCGTGGAGCCCTAAGGCTTGCATGCCGAGGCAAACCCCGAATACGGGTTTGCGCCCCACATAGCGCTGCACGGCCTCCATTAAGCAGCCCGCATCCGTTGGAAGACCGGGGCCCGGCGATAATACAATGGCATCGGCCATGTCGAGTACCTCCATTGCCTGCAGCGCATCGTTTCGAACCACTGTGACGCGGTCCACCATGGACTCAAGCCGATGGGCCAAATTAAAGGTGAACGAATCGAGGTTGTCTAAGATGACGGCATGCATTCCACAAAGGTAGTCGGGTCAAGCATGGGCCCCTGCAACGTTGCAGAAAAACCGTGGAGCAAGTACGTGATTATAGGTAGAAATCTGTGCTTAAAAACTGGCTACTTCGGTGGGAAAGGACCTCTGAAACGAGGGCCTTTTGTTCCCCTTGCGAGGCAAATGTGACGAGACTGCGAATGGAAAAAGCACGCAAGGCGTCGTAGACAGACAAAGTTCCTTCAGCTGAGTCTTTGCGTCCGTTGAAGGGGAAGGTGTCTGGTCCGCGCTGGCACTGAGCATTGATGTTCACCCGACCGACTTGCTGAACAAAAACGTCAACCAGGGTGCCGAGGGCTTCGGGATTTTGAGTGAAGAGACTAACCTGTTGGCCAAAGGGCGAGTTGACCCCATAGTCAATAGGGGATTGGAGGTCGGTAAAAGCGACTACCGGCACTACGGGTCCAAATTGCTCCTCATGGTAAATCCGCATGGCGGGGGTCACGCCCGTGAGGAGGGTGGGGGCATAGAATGTTGCATCATAGGTGCCTCCGGAGGGGTTCGCAATCTGAGCCCCATGGGTGAGGGCATCCTGGACGAGTTCATGCAGGTACGTGGTTTTTCCGTCCTCGGGCAAGGCGGTTATCTTGGTTCCAGCTTCCCACGGCAGTCCCCAGGGAAGTTGTTCAATGCCCTCAGCCAATTTTGAGACAAATTGATCGTGGATTCCTTGTTGCACCCAGAGGATTTTCAACGCGGTGCATCGCTGGCCGTTAAAACTGAGGGATCCGGCCAGTACCTGACTCACCGCAAGCTCGAGATTCGCGTCGTCGAGCACAATACCCGGGTTTTTGGCATCTAGTCCCAGGACGGCGCGGAGCCGATGTGGGTGAGGGTGGAGTCGCTTGAGATCGCTCGCTCCTTTGTGGGTGCCGATGAAGGCCATCGTGTGGATGCGACCCGTTTCCATGATGGCGGAGACGGTTTCGCGGCCTCGGCCTAGAATCACATTGATGACCCCGGGAGGAAAGCAGGACGCAAAGGCTTCCATGAGAGGCGTGATGAGAAGGACACCGTATTTGGCTGGTTTGAAAACGACCGTATTGCCCATCAACAGGGCCGGGAATAGGGTGGTAAAGGTTTCATTCAGGGGGTAGTTGTACGGTCCCATAATGAGAGCGACACCCAATGGAACTCGGCGAACTTGGGCCAAAAATCCTCCTTCTTCCCGAAAATGAATGGCCTCGCGCTCCATGGCTTTAACACTTTGGATGGTATCACGCAGATAATCGACCGTTCGATCAAATTCTTTTTCGGCATCTGACAGAACTTTTCCAATTTCCCACATCAGCAGTTGAACGACTTCTTCTCTCACCGCGAGCATGGCCTGGATGAAGGCCTCCACGGCTTCTACCCGCTTGGCCATGGAGGCGGAGGGCCAATCCCCGAGCCCGTGTCCAAATGCTTTTTCGGCCGCGTCCAAGGCGCGAAGGCTTGCCGCGGTATCCATTCGGGGAATCGTTCCAAGGCACGTACGCTCCGGGCCCTCTGGACCTTCTACCATAAGCGGGGAATGCACTTCCATCGTTGGACCGTGCCAAGGAATTAATTGCCCGTTCAAGACGGTATGGGCGATATGTCGAGGGGTGGGTAGAGCTGACGGTATTGTGCGCGGGAATGTGTTCATGTCACCAAGAATACCGAATTTGGCTGAAACAAGCGAAATTCCCATGCGAGAGATTATTCACAGCCAAGCGGCACCAGAACCCATTGGCCCATACAGCCAAGCCGTTCGGGCTGGCAACTTTGTATTCGTTTCCGGGCAGATAGCCATGGATCCAGCAACCGGAGAACTAAAAATGGCCACCTTGGCCGAGGAAGTGCAATGGGTGTTGAAAAATCTATGTGCCGTGCTCGACGCGGCAGGAGCCACCCCGAAAGATGTCGTGAAATGCAGCATCTTTTTAACGGACATGGCCCTTTTTTCCCAAGTGAATACCTACTACGCACAGATTTTTGGCGAATCCGCCCCAGCGCGAGAAACCGTCGCGGTCCTGGGCTTGCCAAAGGGTGTTCGGGTCGAGATTTCTGCGACGGCCTACCTACCTTTGTGAACATCCAACTAAATAGAACACGATGGAATACGATGTGATTGTTTTGGGCTCTGGCCCGGGCGGCTATGTAGCGGCGATTCGCGCAAGTCAATTGGGTCTGAAGACCGCGGTGGTAGAAAAAGAAAACCTCGGCGGTGTTTGCCTCAACTGGGGATGTATTCCCACAAAAGCGTTGATCAAGAGCGCCCAAGTGTTCGAATACATTCAGCACGCAGAAGATTATGGGATCACCGTGAAGGAGGCGACCCACGATTTTGGCAAAGTGGTCAAGCGCAGCCGCGATGTGGCGGACGGAATGAGCAAAGGCATTCAATTCTTGATGAAAAAGAACAAGATTGATGTGGTCATGGGCTACGGCAAAGTGCTTCCCGGCAAGAAATTGGAAGTGAAGGGCGACCAAGGGACTCAGATTCTGAGTGCCAAGCACATTATTTTGGCCACCGGAGGTCGTTCGCGGCAACTGCCCAGCCTTCCCCAGGACGGCAAGAAAATCATCGGCTACCGCGAAGCAATGACCTTGGCCACCCAGCCCAAATCCATGGTTATTGTCGGATCCGGGGCCATTGGGGTCGAGTTTGCCTATGTCTACCACGCCATGGGTACGAAGGTGACCATCATGGAATACCTGCCGAACATTGTACCCAATGAGGACGTCGACGTTTCGCAAGCCTTGGAGCGCACCTTCAAGAAGAGCGGCATCGACATCCAAACGGGCACGGAGGTAACCAAAGTGGATACCTCGGGCAAGGGTTGTGTGGTGACCTACAAAAACGCGAAAGGAGAACAAACCTTGGAGTGCGACGTCGTCTTGAGCGCCGTAGGGGTCGCGACCAACATCGAGAACATTGGATTGGAGTCGGTGGGAATCAAAACCGAACAAGGCCGCGTGGTAGTCGACGACATGTACCGCACGAGTGTTCCTGGCTATTACGCCATTGGGGACATTGTGAAGGGCCAAGCCCTCGCTCACGTAGCGTCGGCAGAAGGCATTATTTGCGTTGAAGCCATTGCGGGCCACCATCCGGCCGCACTGGATTACGGCAACATCCCTGGATGTACCTATTGTTCGCCTGAAATCGCTTCGGTCGGAATGACCGAAAAGGCGGCCAAGGAAGCCGGCTACGAGATCAAGGTGGGTAAATTTCCCTTCAGCGCCTCAGGCAAAGCTTCGGCTGCCGGCGCAAAAGACGGTTTTGTCAAGATGATTTACGATGCCAAGTACGGCGAACTCCTCGGAGCGCATATGATTGGCGCCAACGTGACCGAAATGATTGCGGAAATCGTCGCGGCCCGAAAACTGGAAACAACGGGTATGGAACTACTCAAGACGGTGCATCCGCATCCGACGATGAGCGAGGCGGTCATGGAAGCCACCGCAGCGGCCTACGACGAAGTCATCCACCTATAACATGCCTATCCGTCTTCGCGCCGCCAATGTCCTTCATGGGTTTGAGCGATTCTTGCTCTCTGTGCAGGAATGGCAGGCCGAAAGCGGCGAAATTGTCGCCTTGCTCGGTCCTTCGGGATCGGGCAAGAGCACGTTTCTAAACATCTTGGGTGCGCGCATGGTGCCGGACGAGGGCAAAGTGTGGTACGGCAGTACCCCGCATATTCGCGTGCCGTTGGTTCCCGGGCATCCCCGGATCAAAATGGTGCGGCAAGATTTCGGCCAGATGCCCTTCAAGACGGTCCGTGACAACCTCCTCGAATATGCCGGCATTCGCAGCGAAGCGTCCGAAGACCGTGCCGTGCGCACCTGGATTAAAACCCTCGATCTTGCGCCCGCATTGACCGAAAAAGCACGCGGTCTCTCCGGTGGCGAACTGCAACGCCTCGCCATAGGTCAAGCGCTCATCGGCCGGCCAGGGGTGCTCTTGTTGGATGAACCCTTTTCCCACCTTGACCCCTACCACAAACGTCGCTTGCAAGACATGCTGCGCGATTGGCAGCAGCGTTCCGGTGCGACGGTGGTCATGGTCGTCCACGATGTACGGGACGCCATGGAATGGGCCAATCGGATTGATGTCATGCAGGATGGGAGCATTGTCGAGTCGGGTACGCCAGAACAGGTCTACGCGCGTCCGAAGACCCACGCCATGGCCCATGCCTTTGGGCGAATCAATGAACGCCCCACGTTCTCCGTTCCGGCAGACCTCGCCACACATCCTGCGGCCTTTGTTGTGGACCAAACGTGGTACCTGCGCCCCGAACACCTAGCTGAGTCCCAGGTTCCCATCACAGCATCCCGAGGCCGGATAGAACGCTCGGGCTCGGAGGCCATCCAGATTTGGGAAGAGGGCGAACAGCGTTGGTACACGCGCCAATCATAGTTCTGACCACGTAGCGCCGCTCAGACGTGGTGCTTCTAGGCAGCGAAGGCGCAAAAAAAAAAAGCCGATGCATGTGCACCGGCTTTTCATAATCAGCAGAACCTTACTTACTTCACTTTATCGACAACGGCTTTGAACGCTTCCGGGTGGTTCATGGCCAAATCGGCCAATACCTTGCGGTTGAGTTCAATGTTGTTGGCGTGCAGCTTGCCCATCAATTGGCTGTACGAAATCCCGTTGATACGAGCTCCAGCGTTGATACGAGCAATCCACAAAGCACGGAAGTTGCGTTTTTTGTTGCGGCGATCGCGGTATGCATACTGCAGACCTTTCTCGACGGCGTTTTTAGCGACCGTCCACACATTTTTGCGGCGGCCGAAGTAGCCTTTGGCCATGGCCATCACGCGTTTGCGACGGGCACGAGAGGCGACATTGTTTACTGAACGTGGCATAGTTTACATTTTTTTTGGCAGCGCGGTAGTCAGGACTACACTTGGGGGCGTTTGCACAGGGTTAATGGATACCAAACAGGATTACAGAACCAACTGCTCCTTGATAGACTTAACGTCGGACTTGTGGACCAACGTGGCATGCGTCAAACGACGCTTGCGATCGGTTGCCTTTTTGGTCAAGATGTGACTCTTGAAGGCATGCTTGCGCTTGATTTGTCCAGTGCCGGTCAGCTTGAAGCGCTTCTTTGCGCTGGACTTGGTTTTCATCTTAGGCATAGTTCCTTCGATTTGGGGTTGCTGATTATTTCTTTTTAATAGGAGCGATCAGAATGAACATCCGTTTGCCTTCAAGGTGGGGGAGGGCCTCCACTTTTCCGAGGTCCGAAACATCTTGGGCCAAGCGAAGCAGAAGTAATTCGCCTTGCTCTTTGTAGATGATCGAGCGTCCCCGGAAGAACACAAAGGATTTCAGCTTAGCGCCTTCTTCCAAAAACTTGCGTGCATGCTTGAGCTTAAACTCGTAATCGTGGTCATCCGTTTGGGGGCCAAATCGGATTTCTTTGATTACCACTTTTTGTGCTTTGGCTGCAATCTCCTTCTGCTTTTTCTTTTGGTCGTAGAGGAACTTCTTATAGTCAATGATCTTGCATACAGGCGGGTCGGCCTTTTCTGCAATCATGACCAAATCGAGGTCTTCTGCTTCGGCCATAGCCATGGCCTCGCGAGAAGAAATGACTATGGGTTCTTGACCATCGCGAATCAAACGAATCTGAGATTCGCGGATCGCTTCGTTGATTTTGTGTGGGTTTTCGGGAACTACAGGTCGGTAAGGACCGCGTCCACGACCCCCATTACGGAAGGGCTGTGCCAGAGTTTTTCGTGTTTAGTTACTGTTCAAACATGTGTTAAAATTGGGCCAGTCGGCTGGAAATCTCTTCGTTGACTAAGGCGCTAAATGCCTGAATATCAAATGTTCCGAGGTCTCCTTGACCATGTCGGCGAACCGACAACTGACCGCTTTCAACTTCTTTCTCACCAACGATAATCATGAAGGGAATCTTCTTGACTTCCGCATCGCGGATCTTCCGACCGATCTTTTCATTCCGATCGTCAATGAGGGCGCGAATATCGGACATTTCTAACAGACTGACAACCTGTTCCGCATAGTCGTGGAATCGCTCCGAAATAGGAAGGACCACCACTTGGTCGGGGGTAAGCCAAAGTGGGAAGTTTCCGGCGCAGTGCTCGAGGAGTACGGCCACAAAACGTTCCATGGATCCGAAAGGCGCTCGGTGGATCATCACTGGGCGGTGCATTTCATTGTCCGCGCCTTTGTACTCGAGGTCAAAGCGTTCGGGCAAGTTGTAATCCACCTGCACCGTTCCAAGCTGCCAAGAGCGCCCAAGGGCGTCCTTCACCATGAAGTCCAACTTGGGACCGTAGAACGCAGCTTCGCCGTATTCGACGACCGTATTCAGGCCCTTGTCGGCGGCCGCTTGGATAATGGCTGCTTCGGCCTTGTCCCAATTTTCGATGGAGCCTATGTATTTGCCGGGGTTGTCCGGGTCGCGAAGGCTAATTTGGGCCGTATAGTTTTCAAAATCAAGCGTTTTGAAGATATAGAGGACCAAATCGATGACTTTCTTGAATTCCTCCAGCAATTGATCCGGCGTACAGAAGAGGTGGGCGTCGTCCTGGGTAAAGCCTCGGACACGCGTCAAACCATGCAACTCTCCGGACTGCTCGTAGCGGTACACCGTGCCAAACTCGGCAAAGCGGATCGGTAAATCGCGGTAGGAGCGGGGGGAAGATTTGTAAATCTCGCAGTGGTGCGGGCAGTTCATGGGCTTGAGGAAGTACTCTTCGCCTTCTTCCGGGGTGCGGATGGGTTGGAAGCTATCCTTGCCGTACTTCTCGTAGTGGCCGGAGCAGACATAAAGCTCTTTGTTGCCAATGTGCGGGGTAATGACGCCTTGGTATCCCGCTTTCTTTTGCGCTTTTTTCAAGAATTGCTCCAAACGCTCGCGGAGGGCAGCGCCCTTGGGTAGCCACATTGGCAAGCCTTGGCCGACGCGTTGAGAGAACGTGAAGAGTTCCAATTCCTTGCCCAGCTTGCGGTGGTCGCGCTTTTTGGCCTCTTCGAGGAGCGTTAGGTGGTCCTGAAGCATGGAGGCTTTAGGGAAGGAAACGCCGTAAACGCGAGACAGCTGAGGATTGTGCTCGTTGCCACGCCAGTAGGCACCCGCTACGCTCATGACTTTGGCGGCCTTGATCAATCCCGTATTGGGAATGTGGCCACCCCGACAGAGGTCGGTGAAGGTGCTGTGATCGCAAAACGTGATGGTGCCGTCTTCCAAGTTCTGGATCAGCTCCGTCTTGTAAGGGTTGTTGGCGTATTGGGCCAAGGCCTCGGCCTTCGACACCGGGCGCAACTTGAATTCGGCCTTCTCACGGGCGAATTCGAGCATCTGCTTTTCAATTTTCTCAAAGTCACTCTCGCCAAAGGACTCGCCTTGAAAGTCGACATCGTAGTAAAAGCCCGATTCGATGGCGGGGCCAATGGTCAGAAGGGCATTCGGGTAAAAGTGGAGGATGGATTGCGCCAAAACGTGCGCACTGGAGTGCCAAAACGCCTCTTTTCCTTCGGGCTGATCCCAGGTAAAGAAGACCAAGCGGCCAGAGGCGGGCAAGGGATCGTTGAGTTCCACCGTGCTGCCTTCCCATTTGGCGGTCAGTGCGTTTTGAGCGAGACCACGGGAAATAGATTCGGCCACTTGCATGGCAGTGGTTCCCGCGGGGTACGTACGGACCGAACCGTCCGGCAATGTGATTTCAATCATGGCTTCGGTACAAATGAAGTGTGAGCCGGCAAAGGTAGGCCTTCCCCGTATCTTTGACCCATGACACACGAGGAAATATTGGCTATCCTGAATGCCCGTTGCGCAGGCACCCTAATGGAGACATTGTCCATCGAGTACACAGGCATGACGCAAGATACCTTGACGGCCCGAATGCCGGTGACGCCAGCGCATACCCAGCCCTTGGGATTGCTTCACGGAGGGGCAACCGTCAGTTTGGCCGAAACCGTAGGGTCCGCCGCGTCCCATATTTTCTTGGACGATCCTCACACCTATGTGGCGGTGGGCCAAGAAATCGCGGCCAACCACGTGCGTTCGGCCCGCAACGGTTACGTGCATGCCACGGCAGAATTTCTGCATAAAGGCAGGCGTTCCCATGTGCTCCAAATTCGGGTGGTGGACGATCAAGGGGCCTTGATTTCCTTTGTTAAAATGACCAATGCCATCGTGGAGCGTGTAGCCAAGGAACGCGCATGAAAGGATTTGCGCTGATTCGCGAGCCGGGATTTGCCCCCGTTTGGATGGCCCTCCAGGCACACCCCGAGGGGCAGTTTCACTTTGCGGCATTTTCGGGCCACGTCGAGTCTTTTGCCATCGGAGAGCGCCAAGAAGCGGAGGCCGCCTTGCGTCGGGCAGAGGAAGGCCTCGCCCAGGCCACCTGGCCCGCGCTTCAAGGAACCTCCTCCCATGACGTGTCGAGTTATGTGGCCTTGGTCGAGTCAGCCCGTCGGGCCTGCGAAGAAGGGGCTCTCGAAAAAGTCGTTTTGTCACGCTGCCAGGCCTATCCGGGCGTTCATTTGGATCACCTGGAGACATACAACCGACTCTGCACCCAATATCCTCGAGCGACCGTCTACCTGATTCACCGCGAGGGCCAATCCTTGTGGATGGGGGCCACGCCGGAATGCTTGGTGGAAACACAGGGGCATACCGTTCGAACCATGAGCCTAGCGGGAACACGTATCTCGGGGGCCGAGGGGTCATGGGGAGCCAAAGAGCGCGAGGAGCAGCACGTCGTGACCCGCGACATCATTCATATGCTTCAGGTGATGGGCTGCAAGCACCTCACCATCGAAGGGCCAACCGTCCTCAATGCAGGGCCCGTGGAGCATCTTTGCTCACTGATTCAAGGCGAGCGCAATGGGTCGAGTTCAGAAGAAATTGCCCGTGCCTTGCATCCCACGCCGGCCGTGGGGGGCTTGCCTCGAGCGCAAGCGTCGGCCTTCATTCGACAGCGCGAGGGTTATGACCGCCGATTTTACGCGGGATATTTCGGCTGGACGGAGTCGGAACGCTCTGTGTTTTATGTGAATTTGCGCTGCTTGGAATGGGGCTCGGACGGTGTTTTATGCTATGCAGGAGGTGGAATCACCTCGAAGAGTCGTCCGGAACAAGAATGGGAAGAGACGGAGCAAAAACTTAAGACGCTCGAGCGCGTTATCTTCGGGTAATGTCCTCCGTTTTTCAACCTCTTGCGGCCTTGCTTGCCAAGGCTCTGAACGACCTTCATCCTGCCGTGCGGGTGGCGTCCCCGGGGAGTCGAAACGCTCCCCTCATTGAAGCATTTTCTTTGGTACCCGGAAAGGAAGTGGTGGTCCTCGATGAGCGGGCCGCGGCATACATGGCCTTGGGTGCGGCTATTCAAACAGGCAAGCCAGCCGTGGCGTACTGCACAAGCGGGACGGCGGGCTTAAACTATGCTCCGGCCATCGCGGAGGCGTTTTACCAGCGGGTTCCCTTGTTGGTGATTACGGCCGACCGCCCGGCCCATCTCATCGATCAAGGGCATGGCCAGAGTATTCGTCAATCACAGATGTACGCAGGCCACCTTCGTGGGCAAGCATTGCTCGACGCTTCGGCTTCTTTGGAGAGCCAAGTGGCCGCGGTTGGATCTGCCTTGCAAGCCCTTTCCGAAGGGCCAGTGCACATCAATATCCCTTTTGACGAGCCCTTGTACGGAACCCCCATTTGGCCGGAATCTCACACTTGGTCCCCCTGGTCTTTTCACGCCCAACCGACCTTGGAACTGATGCTCCCCGAATGGATTAAAGAAGCCCATCGGCCTCTGCTCGTCCTAGGTCAATGGAATCCTGCATGGGGATCTGCTGTGCGCAGCCTCGAGCAGTTGAAGGCCAAAGGGTGGTTGGTCGCGGCGGAGCATTTGGCGAACCTCCCAGCGTCTCTTGCTCTCCACCTGGAAGATGCCTGGGTACATGCTCCAGCTGCCCGGGTGGATGCCGTGGTGACCCTTGGTGGGGCCTGGATTGCGAAAGAATCGAAGAAGCGCCTTGCCGGGACGCCCCACTGGCATATTGGTTCCGCTCCGCCCCATCCGGACGTTTTTGGCAGCCTGGTTGAAGCCACGGAAATGGCGCCATTGGAGGCCATGCGAGCGCTGGCGACAGTATCTCCCGTGTACGAGCCGAGCTGGGCACGCATCTGGGTGCAGCAGCGAAGCTACCCAGCAACGCGTTGGTCGGATCGGTGGGTTCATGAATACGTCTCGCGGCACAGCCGCTCAGGCATGGACATCCATTGGGCCAACTCCACCGCTGTGCGCTATGGCTTGCACACGTGGGCCCATGGCGGTTGGGTCGGCGATTACCGCCACTACAGCAACCGAGGGGCCAGTGGGATTGATGGATGTACGTCAACGGCCATGGGCTCTGCTTGGCTGTCTGAGCGCCCGACGCTCTTGATCACCGGTGAGTTAGCCTTCCACTACGATATCAATGCATGGATTCACGGCGAAATCCCGGCCCATTTTAAAGTGCTGGTCCTCCACAACGGGGGAGGCAATATTTTTCGCTGGATTCCCGGTCCTAAATCGTCCCAACGCCTCGATAGCCACTTTACCTGGGCGCATCAGCGCAGCTCCGAAGCCTTGGCAGCCCATGCGGGTGTTGCCTACCGGGCCTGCTCCGACATGGAAGACTTCCCCGCGGCCTACCAAGAACTCTTAGAATCCCCTGAAGCCGCTATTTTGGAGGTTTTTACCGACGCTGAAGTCAGCGAACACGCCTGGAAAGACCGTTTTCAACCTTAATTTTGTCCCTATGAATCCCATATCCTGGACGGAGATCAAAGCCTACTCCGATATCAAATTCGATTTTTTTGAAGGCATCGCCAAAATCACCATCAACCGTCCGGAAGTGTACAATGCTTTTCGGCCCGAGACCAACATTCAGATGTTGGATGCCATGGATATTTGCCGAGAGCGCTCCGACATTCGTGTCGTTGTTTTGACCGGTGCCGGGGAGAAAGCGTTTTGTAGCGGTGGCGATCAAAATGTGAAAGGGGTTGGCGGCTACGTGGGCGAGGATGGCGTTCCTCGGTTGAATGTCTTGGACCTTCACAAACGCATCCGCGAGATACCCAAGCCTGTGGTAGCCATGGTCAATGGGTATGCGATTGGTGGGGGCCACGTTTTGCACGTGGTCTGCGACCTGACCATCGCCTCAGACAACGCTCGTTTTGGTCAGACTGGTCCCAAAGTGGGCAGTTTTGATGCCGGCTTCGGTAGTAGCTATTTGGCGCGCCACGTGGGACAAAAAAAGGCCCGGGAAATTTGGTTCCTGTGCCACCAATACACGGCCCACGAGGCAGAGCAAATGGGAATGGTGAATAAGGTGGTTCCCTTAGCCGATTTGGAAGCCACGACGGTGGAATGGTGCCGCACCATGATGATGCGCTCACCCATGGCGCTGCGGATGATTAAACGCGGCCTCAATGCCGAACTCGACGGCCAGCGCGGCCTCATGGAGTTTGCTGGGGACGCTACCCTGATGTATTACCTAATGGAAGAGGCCCAAGAGGGCAAGCGCGCATTTCTCGAGAAGCGCGATCCAGACTTTGGAAAATTCCCCATTTTCCCTTGAGCACTTCCTGGGCACCGTGGATTCAAGCGGCTCGTCCTCGAACGCTTCCTTTGGCCTTGGCATGCATTGCACTGGGCTCGTTGCTCGCAGCGGACCGGGGAGCCTTTGACCCCTGGTTGACCCTTTGGATGGTTTTGACGGCGGCGTCCTACCAGCTTTTGTCCAACTTGGCCAACGACCTGGGGGACTACCGAACAGGGGCGGATCAGCACCGGAAGGGCGGCGATGGGATTGAAGCACGCGCTGTTGCGAGTGGTCTCATCCTCGAATCGGGGATGCAGCGCGCCGTGCAGCTTCTGACCTTCTTGGCCTTGCTCTTTACCGCTTTGACGGTAGGTTGGGGGACGCGAACGTTGAGCTGGGAATACACCGTTTTTTTCGCGGGATTGGGCCTTTTAGCCACGGCCGCTGCACGCGGTTACACGCTAGGTTGGGCCTATGGATACAAGGGATTTGGGGACTTTTTTGTGATCCTATTTTTTGGTCCAGTGGGCGTAGCAGGAAGTTTTTTTCTCCAAACCCAATCCTGGGATACGCTCATGATCCTTCCCGGTCTATCCGTTGGTTTCATGGCCGCGGCGGTCCTTAACCTGAATAATTTGCGGGACATCGAAACCGATCAAGCCGCCGGCAAACGTACCCTAGCTATGCGAATGGGGCGCCCCATGGCCAAATTGTACCAAACGATCTTGGTGGTTGAGGCCTTTGTGGCCACCACCGTCTTCATTGTCCTTCAAGCGGAGGTCACCTGCTCACGCAGTTTTCTTTATGCGGCGACGATCCCTTTGTTTGCCGAAGGGCTGTATAAAACATGGAAGGCGAAAACGCCTCCGGATTTTGACCGGCTCCTCAAGCCCACGGCACTGCAAACAGTCTTGTTTGCCCTCCTACTCGGTTTGGGCCTGTTGATCGATGCCAACCAATGTGGAAAGCCCCTTTTTTAATTCCATGACGGCGCGCTTCTGGACGTACACATATCATTTTAAGCGCCCTGCCGGGACCTCGCGTGGGGTGATGCATGAGAAGCCAGCCTTTTTTCTGGAGGTGACGGTGGATGGATTTCGGGGACAAGGCGAATGCGGCCTCTTGCCCGGATTGTCGGTAGACGATCACCCGGATTACGAGAATAAACTCCAATCCCTTTGCGACTTCTTCAATGCTTCCGGCGATAAAGTCTGGCGAGAATGGGCGTCCCATGGTTTGCCCGAAGACCTTTGGCGCGACTGGCTGCCTTGGCCGAGTATCCTCTTCGCCTGGGAACAGGCCTTGCGCTCCTGGACGCACGCCGCGGAAGGCGGCGATGGCAAGCGCTTATTTGATACGCCATTTACCCGAGGTGAAACAGGTGTGCCCATCAACGGCCTTTTGTGGATGGGAGACCGATGCTACCTCAGTGAACAGTCCGAAGTACGCATCCAAGAAGGCTTTGAATGCATCAAAATGAAAATTGGGGCCCTTGCCCTGGATCAGGAGCGGGCTATTCTGACGGACTTGCGCCATTTACGCCCAGATCTTCAGCTTCGTGTCGATGCCAACGGGGCATTTTCAGCGGATGAAGCCCTCGCCGTCATGCAGAATCTTCATGCATTCACCCTACATAGTATGGAGCAGCCTTGTCCCGCATCGGACCGGGCAGGCCTTGCCCGGGTCGCGGAACAAGGGGTCATTCCAACCGCTCTCGACGAAAGTTTGATAGGTGTGACGGACCCCTTGGAACGCGATGCGCTCTTGGACGAGGTTCGTCCGCAGTACATCGTGCTGAAGCCGTCGTTGCTCGGTGGATTCCGGAGCTCTGAGGATTGGATTCAACGCGCCGAGTCCCGTGGCATCGGCTGGTGGATCACCTCCGCATTGGAGGGCTCCGTCGGGCTTTCGGCGATAGCGCAGTGGGCATCGAGCTTGCCGCATTTGGAAGGCTATCAAGGCTTGGGAACAGGCAGTTTATATACCAACAACCTTCCTGCTCGAACGGAAGTCAAAGCCGGCCAGCTATGGATGCGCTAGATCGCCTTCTATTCGCTCCGGGCTGCTCAGCTGAACGCCAAGCCTCTGTACTCGCCGCCGCCCAGAACTGGCTTTCCGGCGCGGATGAACTCTCCCTTTTTACTAGTGGCAGCACGGGCCGTCCGAAAGCGTGGACCGTTCAGCGCAACCATGTCCTCGAAAGCATTCATGCCACCGCTGTAGCCTTTCAGCTGGGTCCAAAGACTCGAAGTGCCCTCGCCATGGATGTGGCCGGAACCGGCGGTCGCCTCATGCTCTGGCGCGCCCTTGAGCTCGGAATGACCCTCCAAATTCTTCCAGTAGCCCGGCACCTTACCTGGGAAGGGCCTCTGGATTTTCTCGCATTGGTCCCCCAACAAGCTTTGTCCCTTTCTCCCCAGCTGGCTGCCCAGGTGGACAGCTTGCTCCTTGGTGGTGCCCCTGTGAGCCCCCAAGAAGAAGAGCAGTTGCTGAACACGTTTTCATCGGTGTTCCACGGATTTGGCATGACCGAAACCCTCAGTCATGTCGCGCTGCGTACCCTCGGCGGTGAACCCTATTACACCTGTCTCCCGGGTGTAACGGTATCCTTGGACCAAGAATCCCTCGTCATCGACGCTCCCCAACGCGGTGTCCATGCGCTTCGTACCACGGATGCCGCGGAAGTCCACAGTCCAACGAGCTTTACCTGGCTAGGCCGCTTAGACGGAGCGGTACTCTCGGGGGGCAAGAAAATCTTTCCCGAATCCATTGACCATGCCATTGCTGCGGCCTATCCGGAACACCCTACGGGCTTTGCCGGTGCCGTTCCTGATGCCGAATGGGGAGAAGCCCTGGTTTGGTATTCCTTGCCCCTTTCTGACACCGAACGCCATCGTCTGCTGAAGGCCTTTGAATCGCTCGCATCCTGGCAGCGGCCTAAGCGTATTATGGAGGGCGAGTTGCCCGTGACGGCGAGTGGGAAGTGGAAAAGAAAGGCAGAGGGCTCGTAGGCTTCAGGCTAGAAAGCAAGGTGGCTGGAGGGCGGTAAAGAGGAACTAGATGGCTAGACCTGAGGCGCACGGCGAAGTTTCCCCAACATGGATGCGCGCCAAAAATGAAAGGGACAGAAAAACGCTAAGGCGAAATCTCCTTCAATCCGTTTGCCGCAACTCCATTGAACTTTTCACCCCAAAAGAAAAGGGCCCAAGAATCAAAGGGACTTTACCCTTCAACTCTTGAACCCTTTGGTCCAATGCCTTCAAACTCTTTAGCTAGGAGCCACCTAGCTCTCGAGCTCTCAGCTATTCGCCTTCTTGTGGTCTGCTAAGAATTTCTCCAAGCCAATGTCCGTCAAGGGGTGCTTGAGAAGGGCATGAATGGCACTCAACGGACCCGTCATGACGTCAGCTCCAATTTCAGCACAGTTCAAAATGTGCATCGGGTGACGGACTGAAGCGGCCAAGATCTCCGTTTCAAACCCGTAGTTGTCAAAAATGAGGCGGATGGATTCAATCAAGGCCATGCCGTCGGTGGAGATATCGTCCAAGCGACCGATAAAGGGGGAGACATAGGTGGCCCCTGCTTTGGCGGCCAAGAGGGCCTGGCCTGCAGAGAAAATGAGGGTGCAGTTGGTCTTGATGCCTTGGTCTGAAAAGTAGCGGATCGCCTTCACGCCATCTTTAATCATGGGGATTTTAACAACAATTTTTGGATCGAGGGCTGCAAGCAGCTCTCCTTCGCGAACCATTCCCTCAAAGTCTGTTGAAATCACCTCAGCACTCACGTCGCCATCCACGATGTCGCAAATGGCTTTGTAGTGGGCCATGACTCGGTCTGTTCCGGCGATGCCCTCTTTGGCCATCAGAGAAGGGTTGGTGGTCACGCCATCCAGGATGCCCATATCTTGTGCTTCTTGGATTTCGGCCAAATTTGCCGTGTCGATGAAGAATTTCATTGTTTGATTGTAGTTTAAATGGGATTCGGGAACAAAGGTCACCCTATTTTTGTAAACATGCACAATCCTGATTTTATTCATTCGATTCAACAAGATTACCGCCTCGCGGTGCTGAGCCGCGAATGCAGCCTCTTGGGTCGCAAAGAAGTCTTGACGGGAAAGGCCAAATTTGGCATTTTCGGCGATGGCAAAGAGCTCGCACAACTCGCGTGGGCCAAAGTGTTCCGCGACGGAGACTTCCGAAGTGGATATTACCGGGATCAAACGTTTATGATGGCCATCGGCGCCCTGACACCGGAGCAGTTTTTTGCCTCGTTGTATGCCGATACCTCGATTGAGCGCGAACCGTCTAGTGCGGGCCGCCAAATGAATGGACACTTTGCTACGCGTTCCTTGGACGATCAAGGCGCCTGGAAGTCCCTCGTAGATCAAAAAAATTCTTCCGCCGATATCTCCCCGACAGGGGGGCAAATGCCCCGATTGCTCGGGCTCGCCCAAGCCTCAAAGGTGTACAAGGCATTGGGGATGGACAACGGATTCAGCCGCCAAGGCCAAGAAGTGGCCTGGGGAACCATAGGCAATGCGTCTTCGTCAGAAGGCCATTTTTGGGAAGCGATGAACGCGGCGGGAGTGATGCAGGTACCCTTGGTGATGTGCGTGTGGGATGACGATTATGGCATTTCAGTGCACGCCCGCTACCAAACGCTAAAGCAGAATATTTCCAAAGCCCTTGCGGGATTTCAGCGCAGTGTCAATGAAAAAGGGGAGACCCTGGAACCTGGTTTTGAGATCATTGTGGCGAATGGCTGGGATTATGCGGCTTTGGTATCTGCATTTGAAAAGGCGGAGCGCATTGCCCGAACCGAGCATGTGCCCGTACTCTTGCACATTCAAGAAATGACCCAACCACAAGGGCATTCCACATCGGGGTCGCATGAACGCTACAAGAGCCCGGAGCGCCTCGCCTGGGAACAAGAGTTTGATTGCATCGCGCAATTCCGTCAGTTCATCCGTGCCCACGACTTGCTTTCTGAGAAGGCCTTGGATGAGGTGGAAGCGGAAGCCAAAGAGGCCGCCAAACAGGCGATGCAAAACGCCTTTGCAGCCTACCTTCAGCCCTTGCACGTGATCCGCGATCAGGCCGCGGATTGGCTTGAACTCCTAGGGGAAAATGGCCCCGCACAGCGTTTGCGTGCCGACAAAACAGCCATGTGGCGGGATTCGCTGTCTGCTGTTCGCCAGGCCACGACTCAAGCGCGCGCCATGGGCAAGGATGTACAGGCCGTTCAGGCATGGATTTCGGCCCAGCAGGAACGGGGCGCAGAGGCCTACAGCGCCCAACTGCATTCGGGAACCGCGCTCGCGGTCCCCGTGGTTCCGCCGACCTATGACGACGCGGCCCCCATGGTGGACGCTCGAGTGGTACTGCGGGATAATTTTCATGCGCTGTTCACTCAATATCCCGAAACCCTGATTTTCGGGGAGGATGTCGGCACCATTGGTGATGTCAACCAAGGTTTGGAGGGCATGCAAGAAGCCTTTGGCGAAACCCGCGTGTTTGATACGGGCATCCGAGAAGCAACCATTGCCGGCCAGGGTATTGGCCTGGCGATGCGTGGATTGCGGCCCATTGCCGAAATTCAATACCTCGATTACCTACTCTACGCGCTCGAAATTCTGAGCGACGACTGCGCCACAGTTCGCTGGCGATCGGCGGGAGGGCAAAAGGCCCCGCTCATTGTACGAACACGGGGTCACCGCCTGGAGGGCATTTGGCATTCTGGGTCTCCTATGGGCTTGATTCTCGGCGCTCTGCGCGGCATGTATGTATGCGTGCCTCGAAATATGACCCAAGCAGCAGGCATGTACAATACCTTGCTCCAGGCCGATGAGCCCGCCTTGGTCATTGAGTGCTTGAATGGCTATCGACTCAAGGAAAAATTGCCAACCAATTTGGCCGACTTTACCGTGCCGTTGGGCCATGTGGAGATCTTGCGTAAAGGGTCGGATCTTACCCTCGTGACCTATGGCTCCATGTGTCGTCTGGCGCAGGAAGCGGCGGAGCGCCTCACGGCCTTGGATGTGGACATTGAAATCATCGACGCCCAAACCCTGCTGCCCTTTGACCGGGCGAAGGATTGTCTAGCCTCTGTGCAGCGCACCAATCGCCTCTTAGTCGTGGACGAGGATGTCGATGGTGGGGCCTCAGCCTATATTCTTCAAAAAATTGTCGAGGAGCAAAACGCCTTCCAGTTCCTGGATGCGGCCCCGGCTACATTGACCGCCAAAGCGCATCGCCCAGCGTATGGCAGCGATGGGGATTATTTCTCCAAGCCCAGTGTGGAGGACATCGTCGATACGGTCCTGGAGGTGGTGGCGCGCTAAACAATCCGAAAAAACAAGGGAGGAAAGAAAAAAAAGGCAAGGAGTCAAATCACACCGCTACGACCAACTACCCTTGCTACGTTTCCGTCCTGGGGGATTCATCAGGAGCTGGTTGTTTGATCCTTGCCCGAGTGCAAAGATAGACGACCTTTGTGGGACGAACCCTATGCAAACTACATGAAACGTTTGAAATTAGTCACCCTCGCTCTAGCCCTCTGGTCGCCAAGTCTTTTGGGCCAAGTATTAAGTACCACCACGTTACAGCGAGGTGCCGTGACCGAGCTCCAACGGGATTCTTCCGTGGTATGGGTGTATAACTCGACTTCGAGTCCTTTAACCATAGAGTCCGTCCGTACGGCCGCATTTTATGGGGATACCTTGCTTGATATTTACATGCCTCAAAATCAAGTATTTCCTGGAGATTCGATGCCAATTTCAGTGCGTTTCACGCCCGTGCACAACGTGGAACATTTGCTCCCCCTCGTATTGACGACGGACCATGAATTGGGAGCTTTTGGGGTCAAATTTGAAGCGGATGGAGTGTACAGCTTGGCGTATTATGCGGGGACCCAAAACCTTTCTGAGGGACCGCTGCGCGCGGCCCTAACCTCAACCTTGTCCGCCAACCAAACGTCGCTGTCCTACAATGTGGCCCGCGACAACATGTACGCAACCCTGGACAACCACGGGGGCATCGTGGAATGCGTGTATACAGGACGCACGGCGGCTTTTACGACGCGGTCGGGGGCAACAGCCAATAACTTCAACTGTGAACACACCTTTCCACAGAGCTTTTTTAGCAGCGCTGCACCGATGGTGAGTGACATTCACCACCTTTTTCCTTCGGATGAGATGGCCAATACCCAGCGGAGCAACAACCCGTTTGGTATCATCACGGGTACGCCGGCCTGGTCTCAAGGAGGGAGTAAACGCTTAAACGGTGTTTTTGAGCCCCGGGATGCCCATAAAGGGGATGCGGCCCGCGCCATGCTCTACTTCGTGACACGGTATGGGGACTATAGCAATTTTTACTTACCTCAGGAGCCGACGCTGTACGCCTGGCACAAGAGTTTTCCACCCGATAGCTTGGATCGCTACCGCAATGCAGGAATCTATGCCTTGCAAAACAACCGCAATCCCTACGTGGACTATCCCCAGTTTTTGGACCGCATCAGCACGCTCGTTGGGCCGACCGCGGCAACGGCAGCGCCCAGTTTTTATGTCACTGAGGATACGCTTCATCTTCGGCATTACACGAATTTGAGCAATCCCGGAACCCGCACCCGGCGATTGATTATTGTAAACGACGGCAATGTGCCGCTCTTGTTTTCAAACGTGCAGATTTCCACATCAAGTATTACGGATGAATCCAACTGGTCTGGAACGACCACCTGTCCAGCTGGCGGATTTATTGAAATCGAAGTAGACTACAACAGTGGCTTGGCCTATGTGGGAGAATCCCTTTCGTTCCAAACAACCCATCCCAATTTCCCCACAGTGACCATTCCGATTTCGAGCGTAGCCACGATAGGGGTTGATGAAAGGACGCAGCAAGGCCCCATGGAGGTTTGGCCTGTGCCGTGGGGACTTCAAATCCACGGCGTTCAAGCTGGGGATCTCTTGGAAATGCTGGATGTGACGGGGCGATTGGTGGCGCAAACCGTGGCGCCGAGTTCAGAGCCCTTTATCTGGACCCTACACACCCCAAAACAAGGCTGGGTCAGCCGCCACCATGCTGGCCGCGAGCAATTGGTTAAATTTGTCCGGGTTAGCCCCTAAATTCTCGCCCCTATGAATCCAATCATGAAGAAAATCGCCATCCAGTATGGCGTCTTGAATACAGTCATCACCGTGCTCTATGTGCTCGGGATCTATATCGTAGATGAAAATCTCTATACCTCACGGACGGGAGGGATCCTCGTTTTATTGGCCACCTTGGTGGTGTTCATTTTGGCGGTGATTGCCTTTAAGAAGCAAAACGGGGGCTATGCGTCCTTTCGCGAGGCCTTTTCGGCCTTTATGCTTCCCTTCATCGTTGCGGCGTTGCTTGGCATGGTGTTCAACTTGACGTTTTACAACTTTGTCGACAGCGAATTAGCCGCCCGAAATGGGGAGCGTCAATTTGATCTCATGATGGACATGCCTGAAGACCAGTTGCAGGCAACCATGAAATTCATGGGCGTGGCTTCGACAGAAGCCTTGCATGAAAACATCATGGAGCAATCCATGAATGCCAAAACCATTTCGGGTCAATTGAAGACCACCGGAGGCGGCATGGCCATTTTTGCGATTTTGGGCCTCGTTGTGGCGGCCGTAACAAAGAAAAACCGACCCGAGTTTGACTAAGCATCCCTTTGACCTCTCTCTGGTTATTCCCCTCTTCAATGAGGCGGAATCCCTCCCCGAGCTGACCGCATGGATTGACCGCGTTTGCAAGGCGGAAAGCTTGAGCTATGAGGTGCTCTTCATAAACGACGGTTCCACGGATACCTCCTGGGAAGTCATCGCCGGGTTGGCAAAAACCTTCCCCACTGTACGCGGCACCCGATTCCGTCGCAATCACGGCAAGTCCGCCGCTCTCTATGTGGGATTTCAGCAGGCCCAAGGTGAAATTGTCATCACCATGGACGCCGATTTGCAAGATTCTCCGGAGGAGATTCCCGGATTGGTGAAGGGTATTCGGGTAGATGGCTACGATTTAATCAGCGGCTGGAAGAAGAAGCGCTACGACCCTTTGACGAAGACGCTGCCGACGAAGCTCTTTAACTGGGCGGCACGCAAGATGTCCGGAATTTACCTGCATGACTTCAATTGCGGCCTAAAGGCCTACCGCCTCGAAGTGGCCCAAGCGGTGGAGGTCCAGGGCGAGATGCACCGATACGTGCCCGTTTTGGCAAAAATGGCGGGATACGGCAAAATTGGCGAGCAAGTGGTTCAGCATCAGGCGCGTAAATACGGCAGCACCAAATTTGGGATGAACCGTTTCGTGAACGGTTTACTGGATCTAGTGACCCTGTCCATGGTGAGCCGTTTTCAGCGCCGACCGATGCACTTTTTTGGAACCTGGGGTGTCATGATGTTCCTCGCCTCGGGATTGGCCTTGGCGGCCATGGGCGGACTGAAGCTCTATCGCTTGGCTCAGGGCATGCGGCCAGGGCTAGTGACCGAAGATCCCTGGTTCTTCATCTTCTTAACCACCATGATTTTGGGCACCCAACTGTTTGTGACCGGCTTGCTGGCCGAGCTCATGGTGCGCCAATCGAGCAAGAAGCCCAAGTATTCCATCGGCGAGCACATCAACTCAGCGTCCTAAATTTCCTTGAAGTTCAGCCTCATTTCCCCCACATTTGATCGGCCGGAGGAGGTTCGAGAATTCATCGCATCCGCAGCTGCCCTCAGGTATAACCGAGGCGACTTTGAGGTCATCTTAGCGGACGGAACTCCCCAGGACGGCTTGCGAGCTACTGTGGAAGCCGCTTCCCACGCAGCAGGCTTGCCCGTTACCTTTCTTCAAGAGGATTACTTGCCGGTATCAGAGGCTCGAAACCTGGCTGCCCGGCACGCACAGGGCGAGTATTTGATTTTCCTCGATTCTGATTGCTTGCTGCCTGAGGAGTACTTGCAGCACCTGACCGAGGGACTGGAGGCCGAGGGCTGGGACGCCTTTGGCGGCCCGGATGCCGCCCCGGAAGATTTCAGTCCGCTCCAAAAAGCCATCAGCTTTAGCATGACCAGTTTTTGGACGACCGGAGGAATCCGCGGGGGAACAACGCGTACGGCGACCTACTACCCACGTGGGTTCAATATGGGCATGAAGCGTTCCGTTTTCGAGGCGGTGGGCGGCTACGACGTCCATTTTAAAACGGGGGAGGACATCGATCTAAGTATCCGAATTCAGCAAGCGGGCTACCGCGTGGGCCTCATTCCCAAGGCTCTAGTTTGGCATAAGCGCCGAAGCACCCTGCCTCAATTCTTCAAGCAAGTCCGACGCTTTGGTTCCGCCCGGTGGGCATTGGCTCAGCGCCATCCCGGCCAACTCAAGTTGACCCATCTCTTCCCAGTTTTCCTGACGCTTGGGACCTTGTTTTCCATACTCCTGGGGCCTATTTCCGGAGTACCCCTTCCCATCGTCTTCATCGGCTACTTCCTTGTCCCGGCGGTCCTGGCAGGTGCCCAGTACCGTTCGCCCCGCATCGGCCTGCTCGCCGTGGCGAGCACGGTCGTTATGATGAGCGGCTACGCCTACGGCTTTATGGAGGCCCTGCTAGGCCGAGGACTGCATACAAAGCGCGGCTGAGTCCCATTGCCTACCTTTAGACCATGAAACTCTACGTCGTTCACGGCATCAATTTGGACCAGCTTGGTACGCGTCAACCGGAGATTTACGGGACGCAGACCCTAAGTGATCAATGGGCTATCTGGAACGGCTGGCTCGGTCAGCATTGGCCGGGCGTGGAACTGGAAGCGCTTCAGTTCAACGATGAGGCAGCCTGCATTCGCTTCCTGCAGGAGGTGGACGGCCCCGGAGTTGGGGTGGTCTTGAATCCCGGCGCCTGGACCCATTCTTCCATCGCCTTGCGTGATTGTGTGGCCGGCTTGAAAGCTAGGGTCATAGAGGTGCACTTGAGCCATACCTATGCGCGGGAGGCGTTCCGCCGTGTATCCCTTCTGGCTCCTTTCACGAAGGGGACCATTAGTGGCCTTGGCTGGGAGGGCTACCGTTTGGCTTTGGAGGCCTTGCTTGGGACGTCTTCCAAGTAAGTTCGCGTGACCACACATCGTATTTTGGTCCTATGAAGTGGGATCGGGCAGCATCGCAATTTGCCAACTACCTCCGTTTGGAGCGTGGGCTGAGTGCGAACACCTTGAAAGCCTACCTCCAAGACCTCCAACAGCTTATGCGTTGGGCAGAGCCGATGGACTGTGGGCCCAGCCGACTTGATACGGAAGCATTGCGGACGTTTTTGCAGACGCAAGCGAAGGCGGGCAAGACTGCCCGGAGTCAAGCGCGCATGCGTTCGAGTTTGCGCACGTTCTATGCCTTCATGGTGGAGGAAGGGGTCCTCGAGCAGAGCCCTATGGAGGGCATTGAGGCCCCCAGAATTGGGAGTAAGTTACCGGTTTACCTTTCCATCGATGAGGTGGATGCTCTGCTGGCTGCTGTGGACCGGAGTTTGCCTTCGGGCGAGCGGGATGTCGCCATGATCGAGATGCTATATGCCTGTGGTTTGCGGGTGTCCGAATTGGTTTCCCTCAAACTGGGGGATGTATTCCAGCATGATGGCTTGGTTCGGGTGGTCGGCAAAGGCAACAAAGAACGCCTGGTGCCCGTATACCCCTCCGCATTGACCGCGCTCTACCGCTATGTGGAGGAAGTACGGGTGCATACAACCCCCGTTCGTGGTTTTGAAACCCATATTTTCCTCAATCAACGGGGCAAGGCCATAAGTCGCGTGTGGGTCTTTCGCCGATTGCAAGACCTCGCTCAGAAGGCGGGCATTACCAAACCCATGGGACCACATACGCTTCGTCACACCTTTGCCACCCACCTGATTCAGCATGGGGCAGATATCCGGGTTATTCAGGCCCTTCTCGGGCATGAAAGCATCACCACTACGGAGATTTACACGCATTTGGAGCAGCAGCATTTGCGGGACGCGGTCCTGCAATTCCACCCTCGGCGGTCCCGACCTTAAAACCGGATTCCTCGTTCCTTTTTGGCATGATGCGCCCATACAATAGAGCGCCGCAGTAGGCCTGCCTCGGGCCACCCTTTTGGATCAGGCGAAGGGGCCAAAGCGAAGGCGGCAAATAGGCGATAGAAGGACACATGGGCGCGAACTATGGCCCAACAGTGGGCGGCTTGCCCTCGGCTTAAGAAGAGCAATCCAGCGATCCCATCCAAGAATAAGCGGGCCGACACAATGCGCATGGCGCTGAGGGTGGGGAGATTCTTCACAGCGACCAATAAGCTGTTTCGGAAATTCAAATAGGTCTTCTGGGGGGAAAGGGCGCCCAATGTCCCGCCCCCAACGTGGTATACGACGGATGGGGCCGCTGCGTGGACATGGTAGCCCGCGCGCGCCATACGCCAACAAAGATCGATTTCTTCCATGTGGGCAAATAGCCGGGGATCCAGTCGTCCAGCGCGCGCAAACGCATCCAGGCGTACCATGAGGCATGCCCCGGAGGCCCAAAAAACGCGCGGAAAAGCGGGTTGGTCGTATTGGCCTGAATCCACCTCGCAGTGGTCAAAGACGCGTCCGAGTGCAAAAGGGTAGCCCCAGCAATCCATGCCGCCTCCCATGCCTCCTGCATACTCAAACCGGCTTGGGTCTTGAAAGTCAAGCAACTTTGGTTGAATGGCCCCCGCCTTCGGGTGCGCTTCCATAAAGTCTTCCATGGGTCGGAGCCAATCGGCTTGAGGCTCGATGTCCGAATTCATAAGCACCGCGTAAATCAGTTCCGGGTGGGTTAATGCCAACGCCTCCAGGGCGGTGTTGTATCCCCCCGCATACCCGCGGTTCACATCCATGGCGATCCAATGAACATCGGGACATTGGGAGGTGGTCCAAGCCTGAGAACCATCTGTACTCGCATTGTCAGCGACGACCACCAATGCGCCAGGGCTGCGCTCTACCACGGTCGGCAGGAATTTCTCGAGCCAGTGCTGGCCATTCCAATTGAGGATGACGACCGCCGTTTTCATCCTCCGCCGGGAATGATGTTGTTGTAGATGCGGCTGCCAAACTTGTCGTAGCCTGTTTGGCCCGTGTCATCGATGTCCTCCGTATTGTAGGAACGCTTTTGCAAGGCAATCTTCCATCGGCTGTTGTAGACTTCGCCAATGGCATCCGAATGGAGCAACTCGTAATTCCTGCCCGCTACGGCGTAATTCACAAAAATGAAGATCTTGTTGATTTGGTACGGGGCGTTTGGAACATCTAGGGTGTTGTATTGCCAGATTTCATAGGGGTAGCCGTCTGTTTCGAATGGACGCTTCTCAGTGAGTGTCGGTGCGCCATACTGAAGAAAAACCCGCCCTCGGTCCGTGGCATACCCAGGCACGGAACGGCTGCTGTATTCGCGATCCACTTGGCGCAGCATGGCTTTGTAGGCCAGAAACTGCGCAAGGGCCTCATTGGGGTAGCGCACTTCCCAAAAGCGCTGAGCAAATCGCCAAATCGTGGTATCGCTCATTCCAGGCCCCATGCGTTCAATTTGCTGTCGCTCGGCAATGGAAGCAATAGGATAGAATCCATTGATCCAATGGCGAAGCGAATCCCCAGTTCCCAATTGACCCGTCCAACGCGGGTCGATCGGAGTGCTTTCATTCCAGCGTGCGAGTTCTCGGGGGTTGACTCGATAGAAAGCTAAGCGTTCCTGAGGGTAGTAGGCTTCGTCCATGTCTTGAACGTGCAAGGTGCAGCGCAACTCATATTGGCCGGTAGGCAGGTCGGTAATCCAGAGACTGCCTTGGATAGCCGTGACGGGATCCTCGTTGGGGGCCAAGCGCTGCACGCCACCGAAGCCCTCCATCGGGCGGTCACTATCGAGGGAATACACTTCATACCGGAAGAAGCTCTTTTTTGATGGGGGCAGACGGTAGCCATGGGTGTAAAAATGGACTTTGTCTGTATCCTGCGCATAAACTGCTTGGCCAAATTGGGCGCGGGGTACAAGGCGCTTGCCTTGAACCTCTTTCCATGCGAGGGGAGCGAGTTGCACGCCTTTTTGGGGCGTCAAATAAAAGGTCCCGTGCAATGTATCGGTGAGGTCATTTCCCAGGCCGTAGTAGACGGTGAGGTACATGTTTCCGGTGTCGGCGGCGAGAAAGGCATTTTGGACGATCGGATACAGCACTTCGGCGTCCATTTGCTGACGCGGGCAGGCTAAGTCCAATTTGTCGGCCGCAATCACGCCCGCATTTCCTTGCAAAACCGCCACAACGGTGACCCGCGGCGCACTGGTGTCTGACCATTGTGCATACAAGCTCATGGGCTCGATGCTGTAGGTAAGTTCCAGATAATGATTGATTTCAGGACCCCAGTAGGGATGAACGTCCGCCGTCAGGCGCAAGCCCTGTCCGTAGGTGGCCAGGCATGTTGATAAAAATCCAAGCAAAAGCATTCGGCGCATAAGCGCGAAGTTACGTACTTTTGCCGCGGAAGAATGGCAGAGTGGTCGATCGCGGCGGTCTTGAAAACCGTTGACTGTAACAGGTCCGGGGGTTCGAATCCCTCTTCTTCCGCCACCTAAATCTGCAAACCCGTCCATTCACTGGGCGGGTTTCTTTTTTTTCTCCAAACGGGTAATCTTTTTAGCATGGCTATACGTCCAACTCTCCGTCTTTTCGATTTTCATCAACCCGTGGCCATACAGAAGGAAATTCTGTCGGGCTTGACTGTCGCGTTGGCCCTAGTACCTGAAGCCGTGGCCTTTGCATTGATGGCGGGACTCTCCCCCCTTACAGGTTTGTATGCAGCCTTTGTTATGGGCTTGGTGACCTCGCTGTTGGGAGGGCGACCAGGTATGATTTCGGGAGCGACGGGGGCCGTAGCCGTGGTGATCGTGACCTTGGCCGCCTCGCACGGCGTCGAATATGTATTTGCTGCGGTGATTCTTGCAGGCCTACTTCAAGTTCTGGCTGGACTTCTGCGCTTGGGGAAACTCATTCGCCTCGTGCCCCAGCCCGTGATCTACGGCTTTGTCAACGGCCTCGCTGTGGTCATATTTATGGCCCAGTTAGGGCAGTTTCAGGATGCACAAGGAGATTGGCTGCGAGGCTATGCGCTATATCTCAGCCTTGCCCTAGTGGGGGCGACCATGGCCATGATTTATGGCTTGCCTAAGTTGACTCGGGCATTGCCGGCCTCTTTGGTGGCGATTTTAGTCATATTTGGGGTGGTGGTGGGCTTCGGACTGGATACCAAAACCGTCGGAGACATCGCCTCCATTGAAGGAGGATTTCCGCCCTTCCACCTTCCGGCCGTGCCGTGGGAATGGGAGACCTTGACGATTGTCTTTCCCTATGCGCTGATTGTCGCCGGAGTTGGCCTGATAGAGAGCTTGTTGACCCTCAATATTGTAGATGAGATCACGCAAACCCGAGGCCGAGGGAACAAAGAAGCGGTGGCTCAAGGCGCGGCCAATATCGTATCGGGCTTGTTTTCCGGCATGGGGGGCTGCGCGATGATTGGCCAAAGCCTCATCAACATTTCGTCTGGGGCTCGGGCACGCCTTTCGGGGATCACCGCCTCGGTGCTCCTCTTGGTCTTCATTATGGCCGGATCTAGTCTGATCGAAAAATTGCCCATGGCGGCCCTCACTGGGGTGATGATCATGGTTTCCATCGGAACGTTTGAATGGGCCAGTCTCCGCACCTTTCGAAAGATGCCGGCCTCGGACACCTTGGTCATGGTGGTGGTCACGGCCATGACCATACTCCTGCACAATTTGGCATTGGCTGTATTGGTCGGGGTGGTGATTTCCGCGTTGGTTTTTGCGTGGGACAACGCCAAGCGGATTCGGGCGCGAAAATTCACGGACGATTCGGGGGTGAAGCACTACGCCCTCTATGGACCCCTGTTTTTTGGTTCGGTGACCGCATTCCATGAAAAATTTGATGTGGCCGGGGATCCCTCGGAAGTGATTTTGGACTTTGCAGAGAGCCGCATTGTGGACATGTCCGCCATAGATGCCTTGCACAAATTAACCGAACGCTACGAGCAGGCCGGAAAAAGACTTACCCTCAGACATGTCAGCTCGGATTGTCAAGGGCTGCTTCAAAGCGCTTCCGCCATCATCGATGTGAATGTGGAAGAGGACCCCACGTACAATGTTATGGTGGACACCTTTTAGTATATTCCACCCATGAAAAGATGGATCTGGGCCCTTGCGGCATGTTGGGCATTGCAGCTTTCGGCCCAAACTGTATACACCAAGGACGGGGTTCCTTTAGGGGATGGGGATTTGCTGGTTAAAATTTGTCAGGAATCGGCCGATGCTTCTTTACAAGGTAAAGATTTGGTTTTGAATGGTATAACATTAGATACCCGAGCATATTGTGAGTGCGCCATGCTCAGCTTGATTCCTTCCTTAGAGAGCTCCGTGATTATCGAAGCCAATGCCTCGGGGAAGATGATGGAGCTTTTAACGAAGAGCGAAAATTTCCAAATTCTGATCGACTGTGTCAGCGAAAATGCCACCATTGACGGCTCGGCGGTCAATTTTGGGCGTCTTATGCGTGGAGCAGATGACCAAATGGGAGACAAGGCGCAAGAGTACTTCATGCAGTCTTGTTTGCAAGGCGTTCGCCAAGAGGATCCAACGGGCATGTTTATTACGGACCAAATGGCCAGAGACTATTGCCAATGTGCCATTGACGCCCTGTTGGAGAGTGATACCTATAGTTTTGAAGACGTTTTACAGGCGGAGGACCCAAATAGTGCCGTTTTTGAGGCCATTGTGGTCCCTTGTGCCTCCCAAGTTTTTGGTGTGCCGTCGGAAGACATCGACGCAGCGGTCCAACCAAATCCCATGGACGAGTCGGTTCAGGCTGTGAAAAAGCGCGGAGCTTCTAGCGCAAAGAAGCGTTGACCTAATTCTTGAGCACAAAGACGCGACCATCTTTGTAAATGAGCCTGGTCGCATCCCTCGGGAGGTCTGAGGGTTCCACCTTCAAGTACATTTGACCTACGCGGGCACATTGAGCGTGCAGATTCCAATCCGTGAAGAGTTCTTTGGACACATAGAGGGTTTGGCCCCGATAGGTCTTTGCCGCTTGGTGTATAGATTGCCGCAGTGTGAAGTCCTTGGACATGTGTACTTCTGGGAGGGTGCGTAATGCAAATCCAAGCGCCCACAGACTGAGCGTCCATTGCCATAAAATCCGTGGATGGAGCGTTTTCCCTGTTTTCCGATGTCCGTCCAAAAAGGAGGCCAAAGCCAAGGCGGCAAAAGGGTAGGCAGGCACCGCATAAAAATCACGTTGCTTCAGGGAGATCATCATTGGGAGCACGGCACTGAGCGCGATGAAGGCAAAAGCAATGCTGCGAGGCGACAAACGCCATGGGCCCTCGGACAGGGGCCGGAAACGGCGAACCCCCAGCGCAATGATGGCCGGTATGAGCATCTGCATGGCAAAGCTGCCCAAAATATACCAGCGACTGGAAACCGTCTGGATGGCCTCGATGGAATGGACCACCTGCTTGGACCAATAAGCACTCAGGTAGGCATGGGGTTCGGAAAGATTCCACAAAATCAGCCATGGGAGCATAAGGCCCGCGAGGGCTGCCAAGCCATCCAAGACGACGCGTCGAATGGGTGCGTGCAAAGTATTTCCGGCGACATGCCACCAAAAGGGTACCGCCAATGGGAAGAGCGCCACGGGCCCCTTTGTCAACGCCCCCCCTGCGATCCAAAGTCCACCTAAGAAAAGGTAGCCCCATTGGTTTCGCCGCAAACCGTAGACCATGGTCGCCGAAGCCCACACCATGCAGGCGCTGAGTGTTGTTTCCAGGAGGTTGTTTCCATAGGTCCATGTGACAATGGGAATGGCCGTCCAGAGCAAAAGGGACCACTGAATGGCCCGTTGAGACAGCCCGGACCATCGTCCAAGCCGATCGATACCTAAGGCGGTGAGAACCCATACAAGGATGGCATAGATGTCTTCCACCCACCATTGGTCGCCCCAAAGGTGAAAGAGACTGGATTGAAGCCAAAAATGTAGCGGAGGATGTTCCACAAACTGCGGATAGAGTTCGGGCGTGTACCATAGGTTCCATGCGCTTCCCAGACCCTGGGCTAAGTTCCGAGAAACCGCCCCATACGTCGCACCATCCATGAACTGCCCTGGTGTGAAAAGGTGGGCCGTGCTCAGGATAAAGAACAGGCCTCCCGCTAGGGCAATGCGTTGTACTCGGGGTTTGAGGTTCATCCTTTAGTCTTGGTGCGCTTCTTGGGTATCATGTTCGCGGTCGCCCTTTTCAGAATCGGAGCCATGGACCTCCGTGTGGATGATGTGACCACCTGTTTCGGCTGCCAAGGCCGCTGTCACGCATGTCGCCGTACCTAAAGATGCCGCGGCCCACAGGGTTAAGGTGGTCCAGCGAGAGCCTTTCTTATCCAGGTAGAGGGCCAAAATAACCAGTACACCCAAAGGGACGACAAAGAGATGGGTCGTTTCGGCGGCTTCTTCGTGCTCGTGCACGCTCTGGCGTGACACCCCGGGAAGTTCTTCCACGAAATGTTCGGCCTTTTCACCGGAAATGTGGGCCACCCATCCACCCAAGGAGGCCACCAATAGGAAGAGCAGGCCAGCCGTTTTGAGGCCCGAATTCTTTTTAAGTAGGCCCCAAACAAGCGCTGCAGTGCCAAATAATGCCCCAAACAGGGGGAGGTGGTTGACTAATAGATGTATGTAGGTAGCATTCATTCCATGAAACTACGACCTAAAGGCGTTCGTTGTGCGGACGGATGTCCAAGCCTGTGCTGCGAATTTTAGGGGAGGCGTTTTGAAAAAAAGCGTAATAAGTATTCTTATCAGCCTAGGCTAAACAGGGGAGGGAGTGGACCTGGATAGGATTACTTTTTAAATCCTCCCAGGGGTAAAAAACGGGGGGTCTTTGCCTGATAGTCTTGGTATTCTGGGTACTTCGCCGCGGTTAAACCCTCGCTGAACTGAGCCGATCCTTGAAACAAGAAAATTAATAGGATGGCTCCCAAGATGGAGGCATTCAGCCACTCTCCCGTGCTGCTGATACTAAATCCATAAAACACGACCCATATACTCTGTTCTGCAAAGTAATTTGGATGCCGAGACCAGCGCCACAGTCCGGTATGCGTGAAGCCTTTGCCGTAGTACGGCCCCAAGTCCTCATTGGACGCTTTACGGCGGTGCTTTTCCTGCTGGTAGTCCCATTGCTGCTGGTCGGCCAACCATTCCCAAATCACGAGTACAACTATGCCGATGGCTAGGACGTAGTCCCATGTGCCGACTGCTGCTGCATCTGGGCGCCAAGCGTAGACAATGGGCAAGGTGAACAAGGCAATGAGGGCCATCTGGTAGATGCAAATAAAGAAGATGTTGAAAAGCTTCCAGACAAACGGCTGGTTCAAAGGCGGCTGTTGCCGTAGCACTTCCCAGCGGTAATCTTCCTCACCCTTCCAAGGCAGCCAATGGTAGCCCCCACGGCGGGCAAAATTGAAGGTCAAGCGAGCGCCCCAAAGGGCCACTATTCCGGCCATCAGGGTAGCCCGGGTGTCCCACCCCGTGAAATAGGCCGCATACCCGGTATAAACAATGGGCACAATGCTCCAAAGACGGTCCACTTGACTGCAGTTGCCGGTCAGCTCCCCCGCGATGATGGTGTAGGCGGTAAAAGCGGCCCAAATCCAAAACAGATCCGTCAGTAAAGCCCATTGGGCGTCCGAGAGGGCAGGGGCTTGAAAATACGTGTAGGCGCAGGCTGCAAAAAGCGTGACAACTAGGAGAATAGCGGTGCGAATCATGCACCCAAAATACGCTAAGGATGGATTATCCGATCTGCTGTTGCCACTTTAGATAGGCTTGCCAGCCTTGGGCGTTGTAGAGGCCGCCAACGTAGAAGAGTCCAAAGGCACTCGGGCGGTACTGCAACAGCGGCTGGAAGAGGATTTGCTCGCTGAAATTATCTACTTGGAAGACAAGCCGCAGCCCCATCGCTTGGTTCGCGTTGGCATTGAGTACCGTTTGATAGAGGTAGCCGCGGTAAATGAACTGACTGGGGTCCGACAATTCACGCAAGGCGACCTTGTTCAGGCTATGACTCCACTTGAAACGGCCGGCAGCTTGGAGGGTGATATTGACGTTGGTCTCCGCATTCCAGCCCATGCGAACGGCGGATTCGTTGTAGGCGAGGGTCCGGCCCCGCAAGTGATTGGCTTCCGCGCTAAACGCGACGGATGGGGACCAGTTCATGCCCAGGTTGAGGCTGTAAAGGTCGTGGTAGGTAACGCCCAAGTAGTTTTCTTCGAAGCGGTACTTGCCAAACATTCGGGCGGTTAAATTGCCAGCGAGCTGCACCCATGCGAAGGACAAGACGGATTTTTCCTTGACGACCTGCTCAAAATTTTCAAATAATGTGGCCTCTGCGTACACGCCGTATTGCTTAATGCGTTGGCCGTTGGGGAAGAATTTGAGGCTATTGCCAAACTCGTAGCGGCGGAAGTTGTTGCGGGGCTCAAAGCCCATTTGCGCTTGGAAGGTGGGCGAGAGGACCATGTAATCCAACCGCATGTTCCAGTTGGTCGAATTCCGACGCAGGGATCCATACCCGGAATAGCCATTGAAGCGTTCTCCGTCGAGTTCCGCGGAATGTCCCTGGAAGGTTTCGCCCCCATCAATCCAATCGGCCGTGGGTTCCAAGGTTTCGGAGCGTGCCACTTCCCCTTTTACCCGCCAGTTGCCCGGCAAACCGTAGTCAAAGTCCGCTGCCAGAGTATGCCCAAAACCGCCCTCGCGAAACACGCGGTGAGTCGTTAACACCCCGAAGGATGAGGCATTTTTCATGGGATGCTCTGCACGCAGAATGGTGGACCAATTGCTGCCGGAAGCGCCATAGCTCGAGTAGTTTTCGCCGGGAACTAAATAGGGCGAGTTTTGGTCGATGCCACTCAACACGTAAATGCGCAAATCCTGGCTTTGGTAGTTGATTTTGCTCAAGGCCCAGGGCTGGCTGATGGTCCGCGTGTAGGCGTACTTCAGTCGGCTTTCGAGAAGGTCACTTCCTTCGATAAAGAATGGGCGGCGTTCGGGGTAGAAGAGGGCAAAGGCCGAATTCACATTGACTTGCGCTACATCGGCTTCGACTTGGGAAAAATCGGGCAAGACCGCAGCCTCGACCGAGGTCGCTGCACTCAAGGCCACAAAGGCAGAGCCCCCGGCCTTGAACTGGGCCATGGGTCGCGCCTCAGGGCTCGCCGCGGTGAATACGTAGGGGATGAACTGCCTGCGAAGCGACGGTTTTAGGCCATCCAAAATCAATACATGATCGTACAAACAATCGTTGCAGGGATTACTTCGGTCCACCTTGTACGTCTGGACATTGACCTGTTGTCCTTGCACATACGTTTGGCGAAAGAAGCAAAACTTCCACCGCTGCTCCGGATTGCTTCCAAACTGAATGGAATTAAAGGGGATGCGCATCTCCACGCTGTACGAGGTCTGGCCGATGTGGGCCTTGGTCTCGTAGTTCATGTCGTAGGACAGGTCAAATTCATCGTCCCGCGCCGTGGCGGGGTTGTTCTTCCGAATGTCCAATTGCACCGCGTAGGGGTTGGCACCCAGGAAAACCATGTTGCGGGTATCGCCATACACATCCAATGCCATGCCGATGAAGTCATCCTCCCAAACGTCGTCCCTCAGGCCGCGGTTGGCACGAAAGTTCTCTGGATCAAATTGGCAAATAAACCCGACGATAAGGGCCTCTTCAGTTCGAAACACATAGCCCTTGCTGGAGTATGGGGCAGGGGTATTGGTGCCGGGTTGAATCTCGTACTGTAAATCCAGGGCAATGGCTCCGGCATATTCATCGGGACTCACCTCGCCATCGAAGACCACTCCGGGGGGCAGGATCGGGACGATGTGCTCCGTGATTCCTTGGGCCTGCATCTCGATGGTTTGCATGCCTAGGATGGATAGGGCTACGTAGACGAAACGAGAGATCTGTGTATTCACGATGTACCTTGTGGCAAAATCCCCAACAAGGGGGCAAATATCCGACCAATGCGCGCAATTATTACTGGGGCCAGCACAGGAATTGGCCGAGAAATGGCCAAATACGCCTATTCTCTTGGCATGGAAGTATGGATAACGGGTCAAAACGCTTCTGCTTTGGCGACCTTATCCGAGGAATGTGGGAAGGCCCCACAGCTCGCTGCTGACTTGAGTACCCACGCGGGGCAATCTGCGTTGCTGTCTTGGATTCATGAGGTGAAAATTGATCTCTTCGTCAACAATGCCGGCTATGGCGTGTGGAAAGATGTCGTTCATGCTGAGGACGATGAGCTCGAGAAAATGATTCGACTCAATGTAGAGGCATTGCTCCGCTTGTCCCGGGTCGTAGCCAAATCTATGGTGGCCCAAGGACATGGCTGCATCTTGAATGTTGCCTCGACCGCGGCTTTCTTGCCCGGTCCCCATATGTCCGCCTACTATGCCTCCAAAGCCTTTGTGCTCTCATTCAGCGAATCCCTCCACACAGAACTGCGCCGAACTGGCGTAACCGTCACCACGCTTTGCCCAGGTCCGACGAAAAGTCAGTTCTTTGACCGCGCAGGAATGGGCGCCATGCCTCTGTTGGATGGTCCGTGGATGCCACAAATGACCAGTGCTTCGGTCGCGAAAGCGGGAGTGGACGCGGCTTTGCGGGGTAAACGCCGCATCGTGCCCGGAATAATGAATTACCTCAGTAGTAAAGCCCCTATATTTATGCCTCGATACATCCAGTTAGGCGTGCTTAACTGGCTTCAAGGACCACTTAAATAACCTTTTCATGGCAAACGAGAAATACACGGCCGAAGAAAATTATCAGCGACTACTCGCCAACAACAAACAGTTTGTCTCAGAAAAGTTAGCCGAGGACCCTGGTTTTTTTGACAAACTCGCAGAGGGCCAAAGCCCCGATTTTTTATGGGTGGGATGTTCCGACTCACGCGTTCCGGCCAACCAAATCACCGGCACCGATAGCGGGGAGATCTTTGTTCACCGTAATGTGGCCAATCTGGTGGATATCAATGACATGAACTTTTTGGCTGTTCTGCACTACTCGGTGGATGTACTGAAAGTGCGGCACATCATTGTTTGTGGTCACTACGGTTGCGGCGGGGTTTTGGCCGCGATGGGCAACACCCACATTGGCACGGTAAATCATTGGATTAGCCGCATCAAGGATGTCTACGTGAAGCATGCTTCGGAACTAGATGCGATCCAAGACGAAACGGCACGAGGTAGCCGCTTGGTGGAATTAAATGTGATGGAGCAGGTTCGGAACTTGGCAAAGATTCCTTTAGTGCAACGCGCATGGAAAAGCCGTGAGCTGAGCATCCATGGATGGGTCTACGGACTCTCGGATGGCATTCTCCACGACCTCGAATGCATGCAGGATGACCTAGACGGCATTGAATCCATCTACCGCTACAGCAACATTTAATCCTTCAGGTTTAGAAACGAAAAAGGCCGCTCCCATCGGAGCGGCCTTTTTTTTAGCTAGGTGCGAATCACTTAGAAATCGCAGCGGAAGTAGAAGACTGGGAAGAGGCCCAATTGGTACTCCTCGCGTACAGATTCATTGACGGCGGTATTGGGATCATCCAATCCCGGTACATAGGTTAGCGTCAAAATGTTCTTGGTGCTGGTCAAATTGGACAAGTCTAGACCAAATTCCCACGCCGTGTTGGGGTTGTTCCACTTGTATCCCAACTTTAAGTCAAAACGCTCGTAGGCACGGTATTGGACGGTGTTGTTGGTCTCGTCAACAAAGACGATTTCCCCCGTACGGAGTGTTTCCGTCTCATCAACTTGAGCGCCAAACCAGCGCCCCCCGACAGTCGTGTACTTAATGCCCACGTTAAAGCGGTTGTTTTTGCCCAATTTGATTTCTTTTGCTGCTAGAACGTTAAAGGCATAGCGCCCGTTGAAGACGGTATTTCGCCATTCTCCATCTGAGCCTTGGTACTTCGCATCAAACAAGGACGCCGTGGTCATGAAGTAAAATCCACCGGCAAAGAATCGCTCGACGGTGAGTTCTAGGCCATAGTTTCGGCCCACACCGGTATTTTGCAAAGTATCAGGCCAAATTCGACCAAAGCCCGTTCCCGCATTGAGCATAGAGAAGCTACTGGGCTTCGTCTCAACGGGTACATCAAAGAGGTACTGGTAGTACGTCTCGACCTTGGTTTTGATGGGGAGACCCTTGTAGGTGCGTTCCCATCCGCCCGCCACTTGGAGGCTCTTCATCAAGCCAATCCGGTCTGGATTGTGCTCTTGGGGATCGTGGCCGACAGTAGTGACCGCATAGTAATACAAGTAGGGGGCTTGCATTTGGGCATGCAATCCACTTCCTGCAAAGAAGCGGTCGTGGGCGGTGGCCTGGTAGCTAATTCCCACACGGGGCTCCAAAGGCATGAAAGAAATTTTATTCACCCCTGCATACAAGGAAGTGGCTCCAGCCGTCAACGTGGTTTTCTCGGTGAGTCGAGATTTGTATGAAATGTAGGGTTGCACGACCGGCCAAGCCGTTTTGGTGGCCCATTGCACACGCCATGGGGGCAGTGTGCCGGTTACCCCATCAAATTGCCGGACCGAATCTTGGTAATTCAACATGTAAAGGTCCACATTGACCCCGTATTGAAGGGTTCCACGTAATCCCACTTTTTGGTTGTAGGAGATGAAGCCATGGATTTTGTTTTCGGAAAAAGTATAATTCAGCATGGTGTCATTCGCGGTAACCACCCAGCCAAACCCGCCACCGTCCAGCGGTCCGATTTCACGCTGTAGTTTGGTGTTGACCGCGGTAATTCGGGCAGATGAGGCAGCGATGCCCGCCTTCATGAAGGCCCGTTTGCTGATAGGGCGCGTGTAATTGACACCGCCAACAATCATGTCGCTCCCGAAGTATTGGTCTCGATCGGTGGAGCCATAGCTCTCGAAACCGCTTGTATCCGTTTGATTGCTGATCAGGATCTCAATGTCCGAGATGCCAAACATGGTCCACAAGGCCAATTTTCCTCCATTCTTGAGGGGGAAGGTGAGGCGTGCTGCGCCATCTTGGTATTTTGGGATGGCATTGGTGCCTAGGTTGATGTTCAAAGCTTGGAACATGCTCAGGGTGCTGTAGCGGTAGACCCCCAAGAAAGACGGGGCCTTGGGGCCTTTTCCAAGTGGCCCTTCAAGCATCAACTCCGTGCCGAGTAGGCCAAGTTGTGCCGAGCCTTCAAATTTTTGGTTGTTTCCATCGCGCATTTGGAGGTCGAAGACGCCGGCGATGGCATTTCCGTATTCGGCGGGCCATGCCCCGGTGAAGAAGTCGGAGTTGGCCAAGAACTTGTTGTTCAAGATGGTAACCGGTCCGCCGCCCGTGCCCGGGATGGAAAAGTGGTTGGGGTTGGGAATATTTATTCCCTCCATTCGGTAGAGGACGCCTGCGGGGGTGTTGCCGCGGATTACGAGATCGTTGCGCTGATCATCCGAACCTTGTACGCCTGCAAAGTTGGTCGCCATCCGGGCCGGTTCTCCGCGCGAACCTGCGTACAGATTCGTTTCCTCCACCGAAAACTGGCGGGAAGAGACGGTGGCCATTTCGTTTTTCGCTTGACCAGATTGAACGGCTACCACGTCGACCTCGCCTAATTGGGTCGCCATTTCTTGGAGTCCGACACTCAAAACCGCCTCTTTTGCCGAGTTCAGTTCAATGGCCTGCGATTGGTTCGCGTAGCCGAAGAGCCCAACGAGAACGGTTTGACGGCCCAAAGGAATCCCCGTCAAGGTGAATTGACCCGATTCATCAGTGACCACCTTTAGGTCGCCAATCGAGACGCTTGCGCCCATGAGGGGATACTTAGAATCCACGTCAACAACTGTTCCGCGGACGGTCTGCGTGAGAACCTGGGCCCAGAGAAATTGAGCGGTAAAGACGATGGTTAGGGTAAACAACCAACTGCGTTTCATAATGGAAGTGATTTGTGTTCACTAAAAGTAAAGGATTTAAGGGCATTCACTCATCCGAGTGCAACCCACGGCATGCTTTTTGGCATCTTTGTAGAACATTTCCTGCACATGAAGCAAATTTCCGCACTCTTTTTGGCCTGCATGGGGCTATTGTCACATACCGCCAACGCCCAATCCAAGGGTTCCTACACCGTGAATGGCTTTGTCACCGACAGCCAAACGGGGGAGAAACTCATTTCGGCCTATGTCTTTGATCAAGTATCTCAGCAAGGCACCACGACCAATGCCTATGGCTTCTTCTCCATGACCTTACCTAAGGACAGTGTGGCGCTGCAGGTGAGCTTTATAGGCTACCGCCCCTACCTCCAAGGTAGCTTCCTCAATAGACGCGGAGTAACGGAAATGGACGTTATGCTCGTTCCGGATGACATTTTATTGGAAGAAGTGGAAGTGGTGGGTGTTCGTGCCGGCGAAGTTCAGGAACGCACCCAAATGAGTTCGGTCAATTTGGACATCAAGACGGTGAAAAACCTGCCTGTCTTGCTTGGAGAGACGGATTTGCTCAAAGTGATCCAACTGCTTCCGGGCGTTCAGAGTGGGACGGAAGGGACCTCTGGTTTCTACGTGCGCGGCGGTGGGCCGGATCAGAACCTCATCCTCATCGACGGAGTGCCGGTGTACAACGTGTCCCACCTCTTTGGCTTCTTTTCGGTCTTCAATGCCGATGCCATCAACAATGTCCAACTGATCAAAGGTGGTTTCCCCGCGGAATACGGCGGTCGACTCTCCTCGGTCTTGGATGTACGCATGAAGGAAGGCAACATGAAAGAATGGAAGGCAGAAGGCGCGGTAGGGGTTATTTCCTCCAAATTAACGGTAGAAGGCCCCTTGTGGAAGGATCGAACCTCCATGTTGGTTTCAGGCCGTCGCACCTATCTGGATGTCTTGACACAACCCATCATCCTCGCCAACAACCCCAATGGGACAGGGGGCTACTATTTCTATGATTTGAATGCCAAGATTAACCACAGAATTAACCGCAACAACCAGCTGTATCTCAGCTTCTACGATGGCAAAGACGAGGCCTATATCCGATACAATGAAACGTGGGAGAATCAAGGTTTTCGTTCGGTCGTCAAATCGGACAATAGTTTGAATTGGGGGAACCGAATTGCCACGGCCCGATGGAACTGGATCATAACGCCTCAGCTGTTTAGTAACGTGACCGCCACCTACAGTCGGTACCGCTTTATCACCGATTTGAATTTGGAGGATACCCAAACGGAATTGGCCACGGGACAATCCAATGTCGATCGATTTGCCATCACCTACCTTTCGCAAATTGAGGACAAGGGCGCAAAATGGGACTTCGACTATGCCCCTTCGCCCAATCATGCCATCAAGTTTGGCGCCTCATTTACCCAACACGCCTATGATCCGGGTGTGAATAGCATTACGTTTTCGTCTGGAGGCAACTCGATTGACACCAACTTTGGTTCCTTTTCACAAGTGGCCAACGACTATGTGGCCTACATCCAGGACGACTGGAAAATTGGGGACCGTTTGCGCGTGAATGCGGGCATCCACTTCAATGGCTTCCAGGTAGAGGAGGTAAACTACAGCAGCCTTCAGCCGCGCTTGTCTGCGCGTTACCTCCTGAGTGAGAAGAGTTCCTTAAAGTGGAGCTATGTGCAGATGGTGCAGTACATGCATCTTTTGGCGAACCAAACAATTGGTTTGCCCACGGATTTATGGGTGCCCGTAACGGCTTCTATTCGGCCCCAAGAAGCCTGGCAAACGGCCATAGGCTATGCCCATAACCTAGGCCAAGGCTGGGAATTGACGCTGGAAGGCTATTACAAGGACATGCAAAACCTTATCGAATACAAGGACGGTGCTTCTTTCCTATTTGGCTTTGAGGATTGGCAGCAAAAAGTCACTGTGGGCCGGGGTTGGGCCTACGGAGCCGAATTCCTTTTAGAGAAAAAGACCGGCAAGACAACCGGCTGGCTGGGCTACACCTGGGCTAAGACCATGCGCCAATTTGACGAAATCAACTTTGGCAATCCCTATCCCTATACCTATGATCGACGCCACGATGTCAGTCTGACGATGACCCATCAGTTCAATGAGGGTTGGTCAGGTGGATTGGTCTGGGTCTATGGAACGGGTCGTGCCACGACATTGCCCACACGCAAGTACTATGCGCGCCCAGAGACCTTTTCTTGGGAGCCCTGGTACTACACCATTGAGCAGGTGCAAGGCCGCAACAATTTCCGTGAACCGGCCTACCACCGATTGGATCTTTCGGTTACACACACCAAGCCAACCCGATGGGGTGAACAGAGCTGGCAGTTTGGTATCTACAATGCGTACAACCGCATCAACATCTTCTTCATGGACTTCGGCTACGACGACAATGACAACCGCGTGCTGAAAGGCTATGGTTTGTTCCCCACGATTCCTTCTGTGTCTTACGCGTTTAAATTCTAAGCGATGAAATCTATTCTTGCCACAACCGCTGCACTGGCTCTGGTATTCTGGTCCTGCGAGCGCATTATTCCCTTCACGGCTGAGGACGATCAGCCCTTAATTACGTTGTACAGTTCCTTGGAGCCCGATGCGCCTGTGGAGGCTTTTGTATCGCGGTCGGTGGGCATTCTGGATCAAGGGGAGCCTATTTTGTTAGAGGATGCCATCGTTTGGGCAGAAGACGGCAGTGGGCAATTGTTAGACACCCTCGAGTTTACAGGGCTTGGGTGGTACCGGTCGCCCAATTTGACTGGGGTAGCGGGCCAAACCTATGTCATCCGCGCCACCCACGCCTCGTTGCCTGCCGTAAGCGGCTCGGCCAAGATTCCAGCTATTCCAGCTGAAGGGGTGGTGGATTCTGTCACCGCTTTTGATGGTACAAGCGGCGGACCAGGAATGGGAGGCATGCCCTATGTCGAGTATTCCTTTGAAATCATCGACGATGGCGAAACGGGTTATTACCAAATTGAAGGCTACGAGCGCTTGCGAGGCACCTTCACCATTCCCGAATACCGCTTGCTCATCGAAACAGACGACCCCTTGGTCAACGGTAGCGGATTTGGTCAAGACAAGTGGCAGCAGCGCATCGACATTTCCAATGAGTTCTTTCTTGGTAGCACGCATACCATGACGCTGCGTGTCTACCAGTGGGATCAGCAGGGCATGGAAATCCTCTTTAAACTAAAGAAGGTGGACGAGGCCACCTTCTTTTACGAGCGATCATTAGATCAGTATCAAAACGCCAACGGGAATCCATTTACCCAGCCCGTTAGTGTCTACTCTAACGTCCAAAACGGCCTAGGAGTCGTTGCAGGAACGTCATACCGCTGGATCCTTCCGTAACGGTCTCTGCAGCGGGTGGAGCCATGGCTACACCGCTGTTTGGGCATACATAGTTGGTCACCTCAATCCCCTCTTGGTTCTTGATGGCCCCAAATCCGCCTTGGATGTCCACGATGTTGTGGACGCCACGGCTCTTTAAAATGGAGCTGTAAATCATGGAGCGATAGCCCCCCGCACAATGGATGTACACGGGATTTCCTGAGGGCAACTCGTTAAAGCGGGCATTGAGGTCGTCCAAGGGAAGGTTGATGGAGGTCGTCATGCGCTCCGCGGTGTATTCGCCGACCTTGCGAACGTCCAATACCACGGCAGCGGGATCCGCGGCTAGGCGCTGGGCAAATTCAGAGGTCGGGATGCTCTCGACCGAGTCGGTTTCCTTGCCAGCGGCAGACCAAGCTTCAAAACCACCTTCGAGGTAGCCTAAGACGCGGTCGTAGCCGACACGTGCCATGCGTTTGATGACTTCTTCTTCCCGGCCCAAGTCGGTGACCAAGAGGATGTTCTGTTTGATGTCGGGAATCAAGGCGCCCACCCAAGGGGCAAATCCGCCGTCGATCCCGATGTTGATAGAGTTGGGGATGTGCCCCGCCGCAAAACTCTGGGGCTTGCGCGTGTCCAGAACGAGGGCTTCCATTTCATTCGCCATGGCCTCGAAGGCGACAGGATCAAAGGCTTTGCCTGCCTCGGCGAGAATTTCTTCAAATCCAGGAATAGCCTTCTTATTGAGCGCTACGTTTTCAGGGAAATATGCGGGGGGAGGAAGCAGGCCATCGGTGACTTCGGCGATAAACTCTTCCCGTGACATGTTGACGCGCAGGGCGTAGTTGGTCTCTAGCTGCTCGCCCAGGGTCCCGACCGTTTCCTTGCTCATATTCTTGCCACAGGCCGAACCCGCACCATGACCAGGGTAGACCACCACATCAGGACTCAAGGTCATAATTTTCGTGCGAAGCGAATCAAAGAGCGTGCTGGCCAAATCTTCCTGGGTCATGCTGGCCGCTTTCTGTGCCAAGTCAGGACGACCCACGTCGCCTAAGAAAAGCGTGTCGCCGGAGAACAAGGCGCGGTCAGTTCCTTGCTCATCGATGAGCAAGTAGCAGGTAGATTCCATGGTGTGTCCAGGCGTGTGCAACACTTTAATTTTTAAATCGCCCACTTCCAAGATTTCGCCATCCTGGGCGCTATGGAATTCAAAAGCAGGATTGGCATTCGGCCCGTAGACGATTTTCGCTCCCGTCTTCTCGGCCAAGGCCACGTGTCCGGAAACAAAGTCCGCGTGAAAATGGGTTTCTAAGACAAACTTGATCGTGACGCCCAATTTTTCGGCGCGCTCCAAATAGGGAGCAGACTCGCGCAAGGGGTCAATGACCACCGCTTCTCCATTGGAGTGGATGAAGTAAGCACCTTGGGCCAAGCAGCCCGTATAAATCTGTTCGACGTTGGGATGGATATGCATAACGTGTGCGGTTTAGGTGTTAAATCTTAAAGCAATTCTTTGCCGACAATAAAGAGTCCCATGATCAGGACAAACCAGCCAAAAGCTTTCTGGAGCGGCTTGGAATCGATTTTCTTACTGACAAAGGTACCGATGACCATGCCAACGATAGCGACTAAAGTCACCAAAGTGAGGAGGGTCCAGTCCATAGTGTGTTGGCCCAAATCTCCTGTAAATCCGAGGAGTGACTTGAAGGCAATGATGGTCAAACTTGTGCCCACTGCGGTTTTCATATCCAGGCCAGTGACCAAGACTAAGACCGGTATGATCAGGAAGCCGCCCCCAGCCCCTACGAGGCCGGTCAGAACACCTACCGCGAGGCCCTCCGTGAGGATGACAGCGATTTTCTTCCACGTTGGCAAGGGGGTAGTAGGACTCGTTGCTTTCTTTCCGACAATCATACCTCGGGCGGCCAAGAGCATCAAGACCGCAAACAGGAGCATTAAGAAGGTGCTTCGAGTGAGGGTGAAGGATGCGGTTTCCAGGATGATATCTGGAATCAGGGGTACGAGGTGCGCACGGGTCAGGTAGACGGCTACCACTGCGGGCGCCCCAAAGTATAGGGCCGTCCCAAAATCCACTTCTCCCTGGCGCGCCTTGGGAACAATGGATGCCAGGCTCGTAAACCCGACAATAAAGAGTGAATACGCGGTGGCCAAAGTGGCATCAATCCCGAAGAGGTATACCAGCACGGGAAGCGTTAAAATCGACCCGCCTCCCCCTAGAATTCCGAGGGAAAGACCAATAAATAGGGATGCTATGTAGGCAAGAATGAGCATAGGATGATCTAGTTTTCGTTACAAAGATGATTGAATCATCGCCCTACCGAGGTGACTTGCGTCACGCTGGAGACATTCATCCAAAGTGCTGGGGCGATTTCTTGCGTGGCTTCCGGCTATCGCGCATCTTTGCACCATGTCCCATGCTGTCCTGCGTCACTCCGCGATTATCCCCTTGGCATGGCCTGAGATGACGGCTCGAGGTTCAGAGAAAATCTGGACATATCTGCGTAAACTGGGCCTCATTCGCAACGTCAACCTGATGGTTGGCCACGCAGGCATGGTCATCGTAGAACATGATCAATTCCGCTATTTCGACTTTGGGCGCTATCTCACCCCACGTATAATGGGACGCCCACGCAGCCAAGAAACCGATCCAAAGTTGGCTCTGACAACCCGACCAGAATGGGATGAGCGAGGGCACCTAACCAACTTCAAGGCTTTGCTGCAAGAATTGGAGGATAAAAAGGCGGCAACCCATGGAGATGGCCGCATGTTCGCCTCCATTTTCTATGGGGGGGATGTCGCAAAAGCCCTCGCGTTTGCGCATCAAATGCAGGAAAAAGGATTCATGGGCTACAATGGCTTGGACCGCAGGCAATCCAACTGCGCTCGCTTTGTCGCTACCACCATTCTAGCCTCCTTGGAACCGGGCACGAGGCCATACCGACGCTTTCGCTACCCCGTGACCTTGGCGCCCTCCCCGTACTTCAATGTCATTGCTGGGGCAAGCTCTGGCCAGTTTATGATTTGGAGCGAAGGCCGCGGCGAATGGCATCAACGCCCTGTGGGACATGCCCTCCGGGACATTCTTGAAAAGATCACCTATGCCTTTCGACGTAGCAAGGCCATCCACTTACCACCGGATACGCGGGTGGGACAGCTCCACGAACCCGATGAACAGCCAGAGAGCTTGCCTGAAGGGGCAGTTTACCTTGGGGGCATCGGTGAAGGTGCCTGGCATGATGTTCGCGTTGTTGCGAATGATCGTCTTCAAATGAGCCGAATCACCTTGGAGGGCATCGTGGAATTCACCGCCGACTACCACTGCGATCCCGACTGGTCGGAAGCTTACCGCCGAGGCGAGGCCCGTTTGGTGCACGACACCCACTTTGCATGGCTAACGTTGGCCATGCATACGACCAATGAGCGGCTACGCTGTCGCCGAATCCTTTAAACCATGACATCCATGTCTTCGGATGATGCTACGCTCCTAAAAATCCTGACTTCAGGATGTGATGAGCGCATTTTTCTACGCCCAGAAACGGACGCAAACAAGTACCACCTCAATCCTTTAATGTACGAAGGCCTCTTTCATAGGGGGTCCTGTACCTGCGGCACACTTACCCCGTCAGGGCATGAGACAGCACGGGACTTTTTGGCCACGTACAGCGATGCCACCCACGATGCCATGGTCAAAGACCAAGCAAAGCGGCTACAGGCCTTGCTTCGGGCTACGGAGGAAGACCAATTCCACGTCTACTTTGGACCAAGTGGCAGCGACATGATGTATCTGCCCTTGCTGTTCCAGGCCATGCTGCATCCAGGACAAGAAATCATCAACATTGTTTCCTGTCCCGAAGAGTTAGGGTCGGGCTCCAAAGCCGCCGCCGAGAATGCGTACTATGCGGAATGGAACCAATTTGGCGCGCGCATTCCGATGGGAGAGCAGGTTTCGGAGGAGATTCAGGCCCGTGTGCACTTCCTGGACGCCCGCGCAGAAAGTGGCCACATTGTGGACCGAAAACAAGCGATTCGCGACCTTATTGCAAAACATCCCGGCCAGCCCTTGGTCGGAAATTTGGTCTTTGGTAGCAAGTCGGGCATCAAGGATGATTTGGCGATCATCGATGAATTCCGGGAGGGCGTGATGTGGGTTGTGGACATGTGCCAATTTCGGACCGACCGCACCCTTATTCATGATCTGATTGGGAAAGGGGTGATGATCATGGTCACAGGATCCAAATTCTATCAAGCGCCGCCGTTTTGCGGGGCCTTATTGGTTCCCAAACAATGGACCGCGATGTTGGCCACCAAGCCTGCCCAGGTAGCTAAGGGTTTTGAGCACTTGTTCACCGCCTATGACTTTCCTACTGCCTTGCCTGCGGTCCGCGAACAGTTGCCTGCCTTTAAAAATGTCGGTTTGCGCCTGCGTTGGGAGATCGCCCTTCGCGAAATGGAAGCCTACATGGCCTTTTCTCAGGATGAGGCCAATGGATTGATTCGCCGGTGGAGCCAGGTTGTAACGGGCCGTTTGGCACAAAGCGATTACTTCCGCCTGATGCCTAACATCGAGTTGACGAATGACAGTATTGTGAGCTTCATGGTTTTGGTCCAAGGACGTGCCTTGAACAATGCGGAGCTCAAAAAACTTTTCGATTCTTTGGTCCTCAGTCGTCACGAGGGTTTGCGTGATTACGACCGCATTTTCTTGGGGCAACCCGTCCAGTATGGCGAGAAGAGCTTTATTCGGTTGGCTATCGGCTCCTACAGTGTGCGAAAGCAATTGGCCAAGAAGCAGTTTGATCCCACCAATGATCTCCAGATCATCGCCCTCATTGAGCGGGCGGTCAAACACCTTTTTGAGGCATGAAAACCCTGCGCGAGGAAGCGATCTGGGCCATAGAGGCCGCACGCCATGAAGGGTGGATCGGCGAGGGGGATACCGCCGTTCTCTTTCATTCATGGACCCAGCAAAAGCGCTACCTCGACCATTTAACCGCCGCTTTTTCGCACCCTCGTGTACTCCATGCGGTAGCGATTAAAACTCAACCTCACGTGGAGATTTTGCGCCGTGTGGTAGGATGGGGCTATGGCTTGGAGGCCGCTTCCATGGAAGAGGTTCACCTGGCTCGGAAAGCGGGCTGTCCGCCCGAACGCATCGTCTTCGATTCGCCCGTAAAGACCCGGCGAGAGATTGAACAATGTCAAGAAGATTTGCATGGTATTCGATTTAATGTCAACACGTTAGAAGAGTTAAATCGACTTCCTTCCAAGCCCCATTTCCCCGTGGGAATTCGCATCAATCCCATGGTGGAAACAGGCGCCCCGTCGGTCTACCATGTGAGCCACGACGAATCCAAGTTTGGGGTGCCCATCGCACAGAAGTCGGCCATTCTGGAGGCCATTTTAGCTTTTCCCGTGACCCAACTTCATGTGCATTCGGGGAGCTCCATGGCTCGGACGGAATCGGCCGTAACAGCCATCCGTTCCGTGTTGGATTTGGCCGAGGAGGCAAATGGGCTGTTGGCGAATGCGGGCCTGGAGCGACGTATTGACACCTTGGACATTGGCGGCGGCTTGATGCCCGAAATCCTCACCGATTCCCCTTCGGCAATGATGGCCTATGCGCAAGCGCTTCGCCGCACCTGTCCGGAATTGTGGAGCTACCAGCTGATCACTGAATTTGGCCAATGGTCCTATTTCTATACGGGCTATGCATATAGCGATGTGGAATATGCCGTCCAGCGCGGGGCCACACGGGTGGCCTATGTGCACGTGGGGGCGGACTTTTTGCTGCGGGATGCCTACGTGAAACCCCGTGGAATGGAATTCATTCCACTCGGAGACGCCGCAGACCGTCCAATCGTACGGACCGATATAGCGGGGCCTTTGTGTTTCGCTGGAGATTACCTGCAGAAAGCGTTGCTGTTGCCGCAATTGGAAGAGGGGGATGGGCTGCTCATGCTGAACACCGGATCCAACGCCTATGCACTTTGGTCCCGCCATTGTAGCCGGACCATTCCGGCCGTCTTGGGGGTCGATTCGGAAGCCCTCGAAATTCGCCGTTTGTCCCCGCGGACAAACCCTTTTGTATAAGGGCGGTTCATAGAAATAGTATTCTTAACTTTAAGGGGTGCGTCGTGCCCTCTTTTTTCTATACTGTCTTTGGGCGCAATCTACTTTGTACGGGCAGCTAGACACGGCATTTTACTTGCCGCCCATCCCGGAGTGGCTCGACCAAAATCAAGAAATCACCCTGAGTACCCCCTTTCCGGATGCGGAGGTGGTGGTCTTCAATTCGGACAGTAGCTACTTTCAAACGGTCAACCTGCTCCAAGGGGTTCCCCAGACGCTCGCGCTTTCAAGCCAAATCACGAATCTCTGGAGCACCTACGGTGCCATTTCGCTCACGAAAGCACATCAACCGATGAGCCGAACGGCCCTCTTTGTGCGCAGCAATCGGGACATTATGGTCACGCAGCGGGTGAATCATGTGTTCAACCAAGACCTGGTCACGGGAAAAGGGACGCGCGCTCTAGGAACCGCCTTCTTGGCGGGGAACCAAACGAAAATTGTCGCCGCCAATCCGGCACCAGAAGCCGCGATGGGCTTTATTTCCGTGGTCGCTACAGAGCCCAATACCACGGTAGTGATTACGCTTCCTCCCGGAATATTGAATACGGCCGGCACCAACCAAATGACGGTTGCGCTGCAAGCCTGGCAATCGTATACCACGACAATTGCTGAAAATTTTCAATTTGCTGGGGCGAGCATTGTCGCAGACAAGCCCATTGCCGTGACCACCGGCGGCAACCACTACAAGCAAAATTCTGGGGCACCCTCCCAAGATGGAGGCTTTGATCAGCTGGTACCCGAGGATTTGCTTGGATCGGAATACATGATTGCCCGGGGAATCGCCCCTACGGGTTTGGACTACCTCGTGGTCATCCCCACGGTAGACAGCACCGAGATCAAAATAAATGGGGTGGTCCAAGGATATTGGGATCGGGCCTCGCCCGCTACAATCACCTTTGCGGGCAACCAATCGAATGTGGGGGATTTGGCTCAACTCGAGGCCAGTGCTCCCGTCTATTGCTTTCACATTACGACAGGCTCCAATCAGTTTCAGCCTGAATTGGGTATGTCGCTCGTGCCACCTATTGGGTGCACAGGCAGTCGGGCCGTGTACGCCACCCGCATGAGTGGACTCAATACGCACTTGCTGGTCATTGTCCCTACATCCGGTGTGCCGAGCCTGAAGTACAACGGTGCCCCACTGACCGCGAGTACAAAAACAAGCGCCAATGGGCTGTGGAAGTCCATATACATTCCGGACAACCAGGTAACGGGCACATGGTCCTTGACCTGCCAAAAACAATTCCATGTCGAAGTCATTGCTGGGGAAGGGGCCGGAACAGGCTTATCGGGGTTTTATTCGGGCTTTGATTCGGACTTGGACCTCTTGGACCCCTATTTGAACTTGGGATCGAGCATTCTCAATTTTCCCGTTCGCTGTAGCACGCCTTTGCCAGGCTTTTTTAGTATCCAAAGCTGCAACCGACCGGTGGAGGTGGTTCGAACGAAAGTGGTGAGTGGGCTGGCCACAGTAAGCGACATCAACCCCTGGGATACCCTTCTCACCGTGCAGCCTGCATTGGGCTTTGCCGGGGAGATCTGGGTCCGGCTTGTGGCGCGCGACGCCAGCGGCTCCATGGATTCGGTCTTAATGCGCTTTCCGTACTATCCCGAAGGGGCGGACCTCTTGCCGGATACGGTTCAGGGCTGTCCGAACGAGCCCGCCTCCATCACGGCACCCTTTGGGATGGATCAATACCTCTGGTCCACCGGGGCCACGACGCAGACCGTCGCGTATGGGGGATATGGTCCCTTGGTGCTGTATGCCACCTCCGATTCCTGTGCCTACACGGATACTGTATGGGTCGTATCGGCGGATCCCTTGCCACGGGTTTTGCCCCGAACTATTTTGGTCTGTGATTCGAGTTATGTGGCCGAAATCGGAGAATTCACGGGGGTGGATAGTATGGCCTGGCGCGGTCCCGATAGCACTCGAGGCGTGGCGGTTTCATCGCCCACGGGCGGGTTTTCCATGGCCTGGGATCGCCCGGGTGAGTACATTTTGGAGAAGTTTGATGCCAACGGATGCCTGACCTACGAGCTGGTGGAGCTCAAGTTGAATCCGCCCCCGTTGATTCTCCAGGAAGTGGACTGCCCCCAAGCGTGGGTGTGGCTGCAAGATGTTTCCTTGGTTCAGACTTTTCTGATTCATGAGGTGCCACAGGCCCTGGATTCCGTATCGGTGACCTACCCCTTTGATGGAGTGTATTCCATCTATGCGGTGGTGGAAGATCTTTGTGGCCAAGTGGATACCGTGGAGGCCCAATTGCCCTATTTCTGCACAGGACGGGATCAGCGCTGGTTTCCGACGGCTTTTACACCCAACGGGGACGGAAAAAACGATCGCTACTGCCTGTCTTCCTCGTACGGCGGCGCCTTGCGTTTTGCCGTCTACAATCGCTGGGGTGGGCTCGAATATGAAGGGCCTGGAGATAGTTGCTGGGAGCCTCCGTTGGGTACGCAAGGTGCCTTTGTCCTTCGCGTAATCTATCCAGAGATCGAGGGCTATGCCCCGCGGGAAGAAATTCTTCCTATCCTTGCCCTACCATGAAGCACGTTTTACTTTGGATGGCTGGGTTGGGAAGCCTAAGCATGGTTGCCCAGTCGGGAGCGGGGGTGGCCACGGCGCACCCCATTGCAACGGATGTGGCTATGTCCACCTTAGCCCAAGGCGGCAATGCCTTCGATGCGGCGGTAGCCACCCATTTTGCCTTGGCCGTTGTTTTGCCTCGTGCGGGGAACCTCGGGGGTGGGGGATTTGCCATGGTGCACACGGCGGGCGGGGAGGCCGTCAGTCTAGATTTCCGGGAAACAGCTCCTGCCGCGGCATCCCGCGACACCTACTTGCCTTCGTATGCAACTCGATCCTCATTGCGTGGTGTCGCCGCATCGGGTGTGCCGGGATCCGTGGATGGGATGTGGCAGCTATACGCCCGCTTCGGTTCCACATCGCTGAGTTGGCCCGAACTCCTTCAACCCGCGATCTTTTTGGCGGATACGGGATTTGCGATCACGCCCTTTTTAGCAGAACTCTTGAATCGATTTGGGCCGGACTTCGCACCCCATCCCGAAAGTCCCTTTTTTCACCCGGAACCCTGGGTGGCAGGGGAGCGGCTGGTGCAAAAAGCCTTGGCCGAAACCTTGCGGGATATTGCCATGTTTGGCCCAGATGCCTTCTATCAAGGGCTGCATGCAGCCCGCTTACTTGAGTGGTCTCAAGGTTGGTTTTCACCTGAAGATTTGGGAACCTACCACGCCATATGGCGTAGCCCTCTGCAGCACACCTACCGTGGGCATGAGGTCTTTACCATGCCGCCTCCTTCGAGTGGTGGGGTGGCCTTATTGCAAATGCTCCAGGCATCCGAGCAAGCGAATAGTGGCTTTGGTTCAACGTGGAATGTCGCCAGTATGCATGGTTTTGTGGAGGTGGCTCAAGTCGCTTACCACGACCGCTCGAGGTACCTTGGCGATCCGGCCTACATGACGGTTCCGACGGAGCTCTTGGTGGATTCGGCCTATGTTGCCAGCCGTTTTGGACACCTCTCCAAGGGCCTACATGAACCCCTGAACTGGGAAGCGACCTATGAAAACTTGGAGTCGCATGAGACGACGCATTTCAGCATACTCGATTCCATGGGGCATGCCGTCGCGGTAACGACCACGCTCAACGGTTTGTTTGGCAGCGGAGAATGGGTGGATGGCTATTTCATGAACAATGAAATGGATGATTTCGCGACCCAGCCGGGCGTACCAAACCAATTTGGACTCATTGGTTTTGAAGTGAATGCAGTGGCTCCAGGGAAGCGTATGCTGAGCAGCATGACCCCGACCATCCTCATCGGGCCTGATGGATCGAAAACCGTGTTGGGGACGCCTGGCGGGAGTACGATTATCACCAATGTCTTCCAAGTGATCCTGCATCACGTCCGTTATGGCGAAAGTTTGCAGGAATCGGTGGACCATAAGAAGCTTCATGCTCAAGGGCTTCCGGATGTGCTATACTTTGAAGAGGGCGCCTTGCGTCCCAAGCAAATGAAACGCCTCAAGGCGCGGGGGCATACCCTCGAGCGGTGGGCGCAAATCGGACGCTTTCAGGCCGTTTCAAGCCGAGAGGTGGCACCTGATCACACCCGTTCGGGCGATTCTAGTGGGCAACGCGTCCCTTAAGCTCCCAAAACGGCTACCACATCACTGGGCTGATAGAGAAGCCATCCCGTTAGACTTTTGCGCGGAGCCTTCGCTGGCCGGACCGCGTGCCACACCACGTCACTGCGGAAAAAGACCATGCGGTTCATGTAGGGCGCAATGCGAAGGGTTTCCACTTCCCCGGTGGCATCATAGAGTTGCAATTCGCCTCCATCGCCTTCTTTCCAGTGTGGGTTTAAGTAGAGCACACATGAAATCATCCGGTTGTTTCGGCTTCGGAATTGGTCCAAATGTTTGGCGTAATGCCCCCCCGTCGGGTAGTAGGCCAAATGGAATTCATAGCCACTCAAGCTGAGGAAAAGTAAGCGATTCCATCGTTGGAGACTCTCCTCAATCCAGCTAAAAACGGAGGCCAAAGCGGTATCGCGGGGCTTATCCAGCCAGAAGGTCAGATCCGAACGGACATCGGATAGCTGTTGGCGTTCCCCCAAAGCGCCGACCCGGGCAGGGGTCAGTTCATCCTGCTTCGCTTTAAAAAAGGCCAGGAGGTCGGCCAGGATAGGGGCGGGGAGGAATTGATCAATGACCACATATCCCTGGTCCGCGAGCAGATCTGCCCACGACTCCCAGAGGGCATCGCTGTGCACTAGGATAGGAAGGTCATCGTCACGTCTTGCTCGACATCTGGGTGCAAGGAGCGGGCCACTGGACAGGTATGGGCGACACGTCGCAACAAGGCTTCCATCGGAGCGTCGACGGCGACGTTGAGGCGGAGAGTTATAGCCACCTCAATGCGCGCTATCCGCCGAGGGTCTGAGGCCATATGCTTGGTAGTTTCTCCGGTCGCATGTACTATTTCAACTCCTTTTCCCTGGGCGTAAATGCCCAAGGTGGTCATGATGCAGGTCGTGAGGCTCAGGGCACATAAGTCGGTCGGCGAAAAGGCCGAGCCCATGCCTTGGTTGTCAGTGGGGGCGTCAGTATGAATCCGAGTGCCACTTTGGAGGTGAAGGTTTTCGCAGCGGAGGCTGCCGAGGTAGGTGCTTTGGGCGGTGGCCATGAGGAATGGTTTGAGGTGACAAATATCACCCTTATTTCGGCTGATTGTCGACATCTTGCTCCCATGAAACAGTTTAGCTTCCTATTGATTGCCCTGCTGCCCTCCTTGGCCATGGAGGCGCAAGTAAGTGGATGGAATGTGCGTGTAGAAGAAAAAACCATCAGCGGTTGGGACGGTGCTCAGAGCTTTTCTATCGGAGAAGCCAATGGCGAATGGCTCGTGGCGGGTGGACGCGTGGATGGTTTGCACCAACGCCACCCGTTTTCGGCCTTTTTAGCCTCGGAGGCGAACCATTCCATTCATGTGGTGAATCCCAGTACGCTGCAATATTGGTCCATGCCCGTAGATTCCCTGCAGGTAGAAGTTCGAGAACAGTTCTTAAGCACGAATATGCAGGCCGTTCAGCTGGATAGCATCCTGTACCTCATGGGGGGCTATGGCTATTCCACGACAATGTCCAACCATACCACCTACGGCCGAATTACGGCCGTCCATGTGGCAGAGCTTATTGACGCCATTCAGTCGGGCAACGGTGTGGCGGCGCGGGAAGCCATCTCGACCCAAGTTGATGCACGCTTCGCCTGGACGGGCGGCGTAGCACGCGAACTGGACGGCACGGTTTACCTGGCGGGTGGGCACTATTTTCACGGCCTCTACAATCCCATGGGTCCCAACCATGGCCCTGGCTTTAGCCAAACGTACCACGACGGGTACAGCCACTTTGAGCTGGGCTTGGTCGGGGATTCCATCGCCGTGAGCAACTACATTGCGGTATCCAGCCCAGCCTTGATGCACCGCCGAGACTACAATATGGCGCACCGCATCAACCCTGCAACGGGGGACCATACCCTGACGGCTTTTACGGGGGTATTTCAACCAACGGCCAACTTGCCTTGGCATGACATGGTGGATGTGGATGACAATGGCTTGGCCCTGCGTACGGGGGCTTCTCAGCTGCTTAATCAGTACCACAGCGCGCACTTTGGCCTGTACGATTCCGCTAACGCCGAAATGGTGACCGTCTTCCTCGGCGGTATTGGAGAATACCTCGTTCAGAGCGATGGAACGCTCATTCAAGATCCAAACGTTCCGTTTACAAAGCACGTTTCCGCGATGGTGGAAACGGTGAATGGCACGTCCGAATACTACCTTGGCGATCTTCCCGATTACTTAGGTGCGGGGGCTGAATTCTTGCCCGCCCATGCTGGCTTCCAACAAGGCATATTGCATGAATCGGCCCTGCCATCGGCTCCCAACAGCTCGGTTTTGATTGGTTACATGCTTGGTGGAATTCGGAGCACAGCACCAAACATCTTTTTCAGCAATGGTAACAACTTGAGCACGAGCAATGCCAAACTCTATGAAGTGTGGTTGGATGCTTCGGGTGTGGGTTTGCCCACGGAAGTTCTGGAGCGCCGTTGGGCCCAGTTCGACAGCGAAGGACGCTTGCGATTGGGAGGCAATCTAGATGCTAGGACCGATCTCTGGGTGTACGACGCAACGGGCCGAATCATATACGAAGGCCGCGCGGTGGCCTTTGGTCGTGGGTATGCGTTGGTCGACTCCATGCACTGGATGCCGGGGAGCTATATAGTCCGGTTTGAATCGGGCGAGAGCGTACGCGCGGTGAAATAACGCCTTCAGGGGCACCGCTTTTTTTAGGCGAACACGATTTTTTTCTCCTGAGCTTCCGTAACACGTCCAATTGGCGAGGCATGCACGCCTTCCTGACGCAGTAGGGTTTCAACGCCTTCCTGCGCTTCGGGGGCTACGGCCAATAATAGGCCTCCGCTCGTTTGCGGGTCAAAAAGCACAAACAGCTGTTCCCCGCTTACCGCGCCGCAATCGCTGTAGTACGTCACGTAGTTTTTAGTCGTGCCTTGAGGCATGCAGCCCGACGCATAGAGGTCCGCCATGCGCACTTTGTCATAGGTCGGGATCGATGCATAATCCAGCTCCGCACTCGTGCCAGAGGCCGAAAGAATCTCGTGCAAATGCCCTGCTAGGCCAAAACCGGTCACGTCTGTCATGGCGTGGACGCCCTCGGGAAGTTTGGCGCCGACGGCATTAAGGGCGCACATGGTCTTCAGACCCCAAGCATGGTCGGCTTCGGTGGCGAGCCCTTTTTTCATGGCCGTAGCTACGATGCCAATGCCCAAGGGTTTGGTGAGGTAGAGCAGGTCGCCGGGCTGAGCGCCGCCGTTGGTCTTTAAGGCATCGCGACGGCATCGGCCGGTAACCGCTAAACCAAAAATGGGCTGCGGTACATCGATGCTGTGTCCGCCTGCAAGGGGTATCCCTGCCTTGGTGCAGGTGTCCCGTGCGCCGGCGAGGACCTGGCCCGCCATAGCAGCGGGAAGTTTGTCCAAGGGCCAGCAGAGGATGGCCAGGGCCATGTCGGGGGTGGCACCCATGGCATAGACGTCACTAATCGCATTCGCCGCGGCAATCTGCCCGAATTCAAACGCATCGTCCACAATGGGTGTAAAGAAGTCCGTGGTATGCACCAACACGTCTCCATTTCCGAGGTCCATCACCGCGGCATCTTCGTTGGCTTCATGCCCAAAGAGCAGAGTGGGCCAGGATTGATTCGGATTGAACCCAGACGCCCCGATGACTTCCCGCAATGCGTTGGGGGCAATCTTGCATCCACAGCCCGAACCTGGGTTGAAGCTAGTTAGGGCTGGGCGCGTCGCTGAATCCATGTTTGTAGGGTCGTTTGGGTCTCGCGAAGGATCTTCTCCGCGGCTTCCGCAAAAGTACAGTCCGTGGCATCGACCTGGGCGAGGATGTAGTCCTGGCGTTTGGCCATGCTTTCGGAATAGGTTCGGTCGTAGTATTGGAGCGCAAGGTCCGCCGCGCTGCGCAAGTCACCTGCATACACAGCGTCCATGGCCCACTGGGCATTTTGGAGGCCTAGGCGTTTGGCAATCTTGGGGAAAACGGCCGCCAGGTCTTCGCGGCTGGCTTGTCCATAGAGTGCCACCAAGTGGTCCAATCGGTTCTCGCGAGAGCGCTGGGCGATGATAAGCGGTGCCTCCTTTTTTCGGTCAAAGAACCCGTGTTGAAGCCAGATGCGTCCTATGGATCGGCTTTCATCCTCGATCCACCAAGCTTGGTGGGGGTCGAGTCCTTGAATGCACTGGGCGCCGTCGTTTTCAAATTGCTCATTGGTGGGCTGATCGTCCTCCCCAACGTGGCCAAAAGCGGACCCTTTATGGTGGGCCAAACCTTCCAGATCCAGCACCTGGGCCTGCGAGGCCATATGCCGGAGGATTTCCGTCTTGCCACTGCCGGTAAGTCCGCTGAGCACGACCCAGGGGTGGTCGCCGCACCAGGTCTCCAATACCCGGCCGCGGTAGGCTTTATAGCCGCCCTCCCAGCGCTTTACGGAATGGCCCGCGGTCTGCAAAAGCCACGCGACCGATTGAGAACGCATGCCGCCGCGCCAACAGTAGACTTCCAGAGGACCCTCTGCGGCGTAGAGATCTGCCTGGGCCACGAGATCGGCCATCTTGGGCCCCACTAGGGAGAGTCCCAGCCGAATCGCTTCGCCTTGGCCCTTTTCCTTGTAGCAAATGCCCACTTGGGCCCGCTCGTCGTCGCTGAAGAGGGGCATGGACAAAGCGCCTGGCGCATGGCCATGGGCGAACTCACTGGGGCTTCGAACATCCAAAAGGGGCATGGCCACAAGGTACGAATGCCCCTATCTTTGACTCATGCGCTACGTGGCCCTTTTGTCGGTTTTTTTCTTGGTTTCGGCCTGTTTGGTGCCGAAAAAAGATTTGCTCTTTGCCCAAACCCAAGTTGTGCGCCTGCAATCGGACAGTTTGGCCTTTGAACAACGCTTGCTGACGGCGCAAGGCACCATGGGAAATACCCAAGGACAGCTCGAGGAGCTGCAGAAGAGCTATGAAGAGATTTCCAATCAACTCGATAACGCGGAGGCCACCCTGCAGGTCGTTTCACGCGAGCTCGATAGCTTGCAGCTGCGTCACAAAGAAGTCAGTGTTTCGCGGGATGTGTGGCGCATAGAGGCCCTGCGCGCGAAGCGCCGAATGGAGCGCGCTGAGTTTGTCCGCGACAGCGTATCGACGGTCTTGCTCAACTACAAGTCGTCCGCGTCAAAGCCCAAGAAATAATTAGAAATGCGTCTTAATCAGGCGCAATTTGTGGGTGTGCTTACCGAGCTCCGCATTGTAGATGCCGGTGCTATCGAGTCCATCCATTCGGACTGAACCGCTGGCATGTAAAATGCGGTTTTCGCGCACATAGATGCCGACGTGCACGATTTGGCCTGCTTCATTGTCAAAGAACACCAAATCTCCGGCTTGGGCTTCGTCTAAGAAATCAAGGGTGCGGCCTTGCGTGGCTTGTTGGCTCGCATCACGGAGGAGCGAGAAACCGGTCAGCCGGTAGGCCATCTGCGTCAAACCACTGCAGTCAATACCAAAAGCACTTCGGCCACCCCAGAGGTAGGGCGCATTGGAGTAGAGGTAGGCATTGAGCAACAATTCTTCCCTGGTGCGCAACCGCTGGGCCGTCCGCCCCTGGAACAAGAAGGCCTCTGACCCGACTTGCAGTATTTGTTCCGCGGGCTGGTAAAAGGGCAAGGGGGAACCGGCCACCACGGTGCGGGTGAGACTTGGGGAATCATGCTCAATTAAATCCACCGCATCGCTCACCAAGGCTTGAGGTTCATCCACGAGACGTCGATAGGATTCGTGGGTGATGCCTTGAATTTGACGGTCCAATACCCAACCCATATAGCCGTCGTGGCCCAAGCGGATATGGGTCCATTCATTCTTGCGATCCACGATTTCAAAGGCTTCTCCAAACAGCGCCTGGTTCACCATTTCTGCGCGGTGGCTGGGTTCGGCACGCATGGGTGCCAAGCTGTAGAGGGAAAAGCCGTGGGTGCTCAATGCAATCGTTCAAGAATCATGGCCGATGCCCCACCTCCACCGTTGCAGATGCCGGCACCGCCGTATTGCGCTTGGTTTTGCTGGAGAACGTGCAGCAAAGTAACAATAATTCGTGCACCGCTGCATCCTAGGGGATGACCTAGAGAAACTGCGCCGCCATTCACGTTGCAGGTAGCCGGATCAATGCCCAAGAGGTCCATGTTTACTAACCCGACGACGGAGAAGGCTTCGTTCAATTCCCAATAAGCAATGTCCCGAACTTCCAAGCCTGCCTTGGCGAGGGCCTTGGGCACGGCCTTGGCCGGGGCGGTCGTGAACCACTCAGGCTCGTGGGCGGCATCTGCGGTACCGGCAATGCGGGCCAAGGGTGTCAGTCCCAATTCCGCTGCTTTTTCGGCAGACATGAGGACGAGGGCCGCTGCACCGTCGTTCAATGTCGAGGCATTGGCCGCCGTAACCGTACCGTCTTTGGTAAACGCGGGGCGGAGTGTAGGCACCTTATCGCGCAGGATGTTGGTGTATTCCTCGTCGCGGTCGACCACCGTGGTGGTGCCGCGGCGGTCCGTGATTTCAATCGAAATCACTTCTTCGCTGAATTTGCCGGCTTCCCAGGCTGCTGCGCTGCGGTCGTAGGACTGCAGGGCAAAGGCATCTTGCTCTTCGCGGCTGTAATCGTGTTCTTTGGCACAGCGGTCCGCGCATACACCCATCACTTGCTGGTCGTAGACATTGATCAGACCATCTTTGGTTAGGCCGTCCACCAGATGGGTGTCGCCAAATTTGAATCCAGCACGGCTGTTGGGCAGGTAGTGGGGTACTTGGCTCATGTTCTCCATGCCGCCGGCTACGGCGATGTCGACGTCACCGACCCGAATGGCATTCGCGGCCAATGCAATGGCTTTCATGCCAGACGCACAGACCTTATTCACCGTGGTGCAAGGCACGTCCTGGCTCAAACCTCCTGCGAGGGCTGCTTGTCGGGCAGGTGCCTGGCCCAAATTAGCTTGGAGTACACTCCCCATGAAGACCTCTTGAACTAGCTTCGGGTCCAGGTTGATTTTAGCCAATGCGCCATGGATCGCTTTGCCGCCTAATTCGGTGGCAGGGATGGAGGACAGGGCGCCTTGGAAGCGGCCAATGGGGGTACGAACGGCGGAAACGATGACGACGTCTTTCATGGGAATCAAGGGGGTTGTGTTTACTCCACGAAGATACAGGTCGATGCCCTCTGGGTGGAGCGTTGATTTTATTCATGGGCGGCAGAATTCGTTATGACCAAGCCGAATTTTCATGTATTTTCGCAGCCCTAATTCAGTCTATCTGTATTTACCCGGTGAGGTGGGTGAGAGGCTGAAACCACCAGTTTGCTAAACTGGCGTACGGGAAACTGTACCGCGGGTTCGAATCCCGCCCTCACCGCGAAAGCTTGTCAACAAGCTAAGGAGACCCGCCCAACTGGCGGGTCTTTTTTTTGCCTTGGCGCATCAGAAATACTTTCTTGTAAGCCTATGGCAATAAAAAAGAACCACCGGCAAAGAGCCGGGGGTAATAGGAACTTGTGGATGGGCTTTTTAGCCTCTCCACACGCGGGATCACCCGACCAGGAAGGAGGGTTATCCCGCCCTCACCGCGAAAGAAAAAAACCCGCAGCGAACGCTGCGGGTTTTTTGTTTTCAATCCTGCCTCCGTCTGGAACACGCGAGCGAAGGAATGCCCTCACGCCCTTAAGGCTGGAACACGCGGATGTAATCTACCGCCATGCGTTGCGGGAAAGTGGTTTGGGAATTGGGACTACCGGGCCAAATGCCCCCCACAGCCACATTGAAAATGAAGTAGAAGGGTTCGTGAAACTCCGTCTTATCGGAGCCGGTAATATCCAAGGTGTAATAACGCACGTCATCGCGGTACCATTTGATGGAGTTCGCATCCCAAATAATGGAGTAGACATGGAATTCGTTCTGGTAGGAACTGCCGTTGGGAACGACAATGGACCCACCGGTGTAGGCATGGTTTCCATTGCTGGACCAATGTCCGGTGCCGTGGATTCGCTCATCGCCTTGGTTCGGGGTACTGCCCCCTGTCATTTCCATGATGTCAATTTCCCCGCAAGAAGGCCAGCCTACCGTGGAGATATTTTCTCCGAGCATCCAGAGTGCCGGCCACAGACCCTGCCCCGATGGCAAGGCCGCCCGAATGTCAATGCGCCCATATTTAAACGAGCGCTTCCCTTTCGTAATCATTCGGGACGACGTGTATTGGAAGCCCCCAAAGGTTTCTTCTTTGGCCGTAATGAGTATACTTCCGTTAAGGAGAGTGGTATTTTCTGCTCGGTAGTATTCCAATTCATTGTTCCCCCAGCCCCAATTTCCGTTGCCGATTTCAAAGGTCCAATCGTCGCTCAAGGCCGTCGAGTCAAATTCATCGTTCCAAACCAAGGTGTAGCCTGGATAGCTCATGGGTGTACTATATCCTGTGGTGGGCACCAGTGGGGTTTGGTTCACAAGTTCGATGTGGATGGTATCCCACACTTCGACGTAAATATCAAATGTGCTGTGGGCACGAATACGTACTGGATAGTCCCCCGTCTGGGTAAACTGATGAGCGAACTGTCCACTGGGTTCATTGAGCAATACCGCGTTAGGGTCTTGACCCAGCTTAAGTGTGAAATAATTGCTCGCATCCGCGGTGACAGTGATGTCCACTAAGCCAGCTGTTTGAGTAGAAGCCACAATGGTATAGGCCAAATTTTTGGGTGCATTCGCCGAAGGGCCTTCGGTTTCGCATCCCAAAGAAAGAAGCATGGTAAGGAATAAGATATGGGGAAGCTTGCTCATGGGTCAAAAATAAAGTGGGCGGGATGTCCCGCCCACTGTGTATTGAAAAATTTGGAATGTTATTCCTGCTTGATATTGTCTACGTGGAAGGTTCCCGCATTGGAAACACCCCATCCTGGGAATAGGACGACACGGTCATATAGCGTCGCGGCCCCAGTCAAATCAAAGGTGAGCTCAGTCCAAGCCTGTGCGACGGTGACAGGTTGATCCTGCTCCACAAACTGGCTTGTCGCCGCGGAGTTCTCCAACTTGAGGCGGAAGGTACCCGTGTCTGGGGCCCACACCATCAATTTGATTTGATTGGCTGTAGTGAAGTCAAGCTGCGCATCGAGGTCCACAAAGAGGCCTGCCCACGTTTCATTGCCATGCACGGTCGTCAGAACGGTAGCGCTTGTGTTAGCTCCCGAGGCATCCGGATTGGCACCAATGCTGTAAGTACTATTGCCAAACGTGGTGAAGGTGGGCTGCACCGTTTCAAAATCAATAGGCAAAGCATACGTTGTGGGCTGGGGGCCAGGATCACTGACAAATCCTTCAGGAACTAAACGGATGTACCAAGCCAAATCGGCATTTTTGCTGTCCGTGTAGCGAAGGAAAATCTCATTGGTGTCAATGGAAACGATTTTGTACGTCTGCACACCGGTCCAATATCCGATCATGGCATTTCCCGTGAGCGTGATGGTTGTATCGGTCCCTTCGGTCAAGGTCCAAGACTCACCCAAAACATTGGGCGTGAAAGCCGTGAAATCACCTACCAGACAAGCCGTGGTATCGGTGAAGGGAGCATCGCCCGCATGGGCACTGTTGACGTAGATATCACCATTGGTTACCTGGTCAAAGCCAAAGCCTTGTAAATGGAACGTGTAGCGATCGTTGTACAATCCAGAACCGGCCTTTTCATTGGAACCGGCTGCCCACCATTCAGGGTAGTCGCCTGCAGCGCCCGAGGGGTTGGGTCCTACACCCATGTGTGCGGGACGGACCGAATCTACCGCCCAGGTCTTTGAAGAACCACCCGTAAGCAATTGGTAAATAGGGTTATTGATTAAGCTGGGGTCATCTTGAGCGATCACAATGTCTTGTGAACTGCTTGCACTACCGCCAGAGTTCTGTACGGTCAAGGTGACGGTGTACGTGCCTGCGAAGGGATAGCTGCTTGTGGCATTGGTCCCTTCACCAGTGGTGCCATTGCCGAAGTCCCAAGTGGCTTGCAACGTGGCATTGTTGGCGGTGAATTCGATTACGTTGGGATTTGTAGCCGAAGGCATGAAAGTAAATTCTGCGTCTTCAGCGGTAGGAGGGTCGCCCAAGGAAGGCTCCTTTTTACAGCCTACAGACACGAGGAGGGCCAGGGCGACGAGTGTCCAACCTTGGCGCCAGATGCGAGTGGGTGCATTCATGGTTTTTGGTTTTGAGTTGATATGGATTAAAAAAACGTTTAGTAACCGGTATTTTGAGGCCAATTGCCACCGGCGAGATCGATTTCAACCTGAGGGAGGGGAAAGAGCTCATGTTTTCCCGCTTGGAAATTAGTAATTTCTTGCACGGCTTGGCCACTTCGCACCAGGTCCCAGAAGCGAAGACCCTCGCCGGAAAGCTCCAAGCGGCGTTCGTGGAAAATATCTGCGAGCAAGGCAGACCCCCCGGAGGAGAGCGCAGGCATGTTCACCCGTGCGCGCACTTCATTGACATAGGTCAATGCTGACGCATCATTGCCATTTTGGGCATGCGCCTCAGCGGCCATCAGTAGCACATCTGCGTAGCGTATCACTTTGTAGTTCAGTGGGGAGGTCAAGTCGTTGTCGGGCAATCCCAATTCCGCTTGGCGCTTGATGTACTTGTTGTTGTAGTACCCGGTGTGGCCACCTCCGCCTATGGCATAGCTAATGCTGCTTGCATTGGGCTGCGCAGCAATAAAGGCATCGAGGTCGAGGACTGTCACATCGCGTCGAAGGTCACTGACGTCAAAAGCATCGTAGAGGTCTTGGGTGGGCAAGTTGTAGCTGTTTCCGTCGCTGTAGTAGGGGCCGTCGTACTGGCGAATCCCATTAAAGCCTGCCGCCGCATTGCCTTCCAAGCAAACAAAACAGCCATAGCTGCCGCCTTCCAAACCGGAATACTCAATGTCAAAGACGGTTTCACTGTTGTTTTCATTCGCGTCCAACCAGAGGTCCGCATAATTCTCGACCAAGGCATAGCCACCAAAGTTGATCACAGAGTCCAAGGTGATGGCCGCTTGGGCGTGCTTGCCTTGGTAGAGCTGTACCTTGCCGAGGAGGGCCAACGATGCGCCCTTATCTACGCGGCCTTTCTCGGGGTTACTCCAAGGCAGGGTGGCCGAGGCATAGCGTAAATCAGCCTCGATCTGCGCATAGACCTCCGCTGCAGGGCTTCGGTCTAACTTGGTGACTTGATCCGCACCCAAGCGCTCGTCAATAACTAAGGGCACATCGCCAAAGTACTTCGTCAGCTCAAAGTAATAGTAGGCCCGTAGGAAGCGCGCTTGGCCTAGGATGGCATCCTTTCCGACAAAGTCAATTTTGTCTTTGAATTCCATCATGTAGTTCACCCGAGCAATGCCCGCGTAGTTCCAGCGGAAGATGCTGCGCAGCTCGTTGTTCACTGCGTTGTGCGTCATGGCTTCGATTTGGTGCAAGCCTTCTGTGTCTGTGACACTCTCCCCACCGGCAATCGCATTGTCCGATGCGATTTCACCGATCCATTGGGTGAGATAAGACGTTTGAAGTAAGTCGTAGGCAGCCGTGAGCGCCATTTCATAGTCCGAAGGCTGGTTAAAGTAGTTCTCCGCGTCCTGCACATAGCGGGGTTGGACGTCCAAGAATTTTTCACAACTGCCCATCGCCAGAGCGCTGAGAGCCAAAAGGGAAAGAGAGATAAAACGTGTTTTCATCGCTTAAAATTGAAGCGTTAGACCAACCATGAGCGTGCGAGCTTGGGGATAGAATCCGTAGTCGACTCCAGCGGCGAGCACCCCGCCGAAGTTCCCTATATCTGGATCAAAGCCCTGATAGCCCGTCAGGGTAAAGAGGTTGTTCCCTGACAGGTACATTCGAACCTTGCGCGCACCCAAGCGCTCTGTCAAGGATTCAGACAAGGTGTAACCCATTTGGAGATTTCGGACGCGCAAGAAATCCCCTTTTTCTACAAAGAAATCAGAGAATACGGTGTTCCGGGTCAGTGAAGTTGTTAAGCGTGGTACGTCATTGCTGCTGCCGTTTCCAGTCCAGCGTCCAATGGTGTAGTCCAACATATTCGCATAGGGCTGCTGGCGCTCATAGTTGCGGATAATCTCCTGGCCAATGGCGGCATAGAGGTTGGTGCTGACATCAAAAGCTTTGTAGCGGTAGCTCAAGTTTAAGCCTAGGGTGAAGTCAGGAATGGGGGATCCAATTTGGGTCTTGTCCGAATTATTGCTGAAGTTGATGACGCCATCCCCGTTCACATCCACAAAGCGAAGGTCGCCTGGGCGCGCTCCTGCTTGAACAACGGGGCTGTTATCAATTTCGGCTTGAGACTGGAAGATGCCATCCGTTACAAACCCATGGAAGTACCCGATGGGGAAACCCGCCTCAAAACGTGTCGCCACATTGCCGCCCACGCCAAATCCGGCACCGGGAATAAAGTCCACCCCATCCGGGACGCGGAGAACTTTGTTCTGAAGGTACGTGGCGTTGAAGCTGGCAGTAAACTGACCCGTACGGGTGGGCTTGGTGGCGTAGGCCATCTCCAATTCTACCCCGCGGTTTCGTACATCGCCTGCATTGATGAAAGGAGGGTAGCCGCCTGCACTATACGTGCCTAAAACCCCGGAAACTTCGGGTTGGAACAGCAGGTCGCTCGTGCGCTTCTCAAATGCGTTCAACGTGATGTTCAGGGCGTTACGGATCCGCAAGTCGAGGCCAAGATTGGCTTGACGGGTTGTTTCCCATTTCAAGTCCGGGTTGGAGGCACGTCCAATGGCCACACCGGGAGTGAGCAGATCATTAAAAGGATAGACTCCTTCGCCATTCAGCAAAGCACGGTAGGCGAAGTTGGGGATTTGGTCGTTGCCTGCGACGCCAAAGCTGGCACGCAGTTTCGCAAAATCAATGGTTTGAGCCCAACGGTAGGCGGGCTCGTCAGAAATGACCCAGGCACCAGAGATGGCAGGGAAAATGCCCCAGCGTGCATTGGGACCAAATTTGGAACTCCCGTCACGGCGCAGCACGCCTGAGACGAGGTAGCGGCTCTTGTATGCATACTCTGCACGGCCAAAAGCGGACAGAAGACGCTCTTCAAAGAAAAAGCTGCTGGCACCATTCAAGTACCCGCCGGCCGCTTGGCTCGCGGAAATATCGGCGTAGTCCCAGCTATTGTTGGGGATGTTAAAGGCCCACGCTCCGAGCCCTTTGCCCTGACGGGTAAAAACGCTCGTACCTGCGGTGGCTTTTACATGGTGGTCTTCGCCGAAGGTCCGGTCGTAGTTGAGGTAGGATTCAAACGTGAGGTCTCCATAGGTGTCGCGGTGCTGGTAAACACTTGGCCCCCGCTCAAGGCTAAAGCCCTCGGCCAAGGTGACCATCGGTGCGTCCAGATCGGCATTGACAGCCGTGTTCTGTGCTTTGCCCGGTCCGTACCACACCAAGGGAGAGAACACGCGGCCATCCACCAAGGCATAGTTGTAATTGAAGCGATTTGTCCACGTCAACGACTCGTTCACGGTCCAGGCCAGCTCTTCCTTGCCAACGAATTTATTCACTCCCGTTTGGTTGTAGGTATTCGCCATTTGGGCGATCGGGTTGATGATATCGCTCACCAGCGCGAGATAGCTGTATCGACCATCTTCTTCCACTAAAGGTTCCGTAGGGTAGGCATTGATGGTGTTAAAAAGGACCGAACCAATGCCGTTCTCGGGAAGGGTTTTGCGCTCCTCGTGGGTGAATAAAAAGACGGAATTCAGGCGCAAGCGGCTTGTCATATCCGTGCTGAGGTTTACACGGCCGTTGTAGCGCGAAAAATTACTCTTGTCGCCACCCACGATACCATCTTGGGTGAAGTAGGATCCTCCGATGGAGTAGGTGGTTTGGTTGGAGCTTCCGGTAGCGCTCAAGCTATGACTGGATGTCATCGCGGATTGAAAGACTGCATCCTGCCAATCGGTTCCGACACCCAAGGCAGTGTTGGCAAAGGGTTGGTCTTGCCCGCCGTTGAGGAAGGCGTTGTTTTTCAAGACGGCGTATTCTTGGGCATTAAGTAGGCCCAAACGCTTGGCGGTTTGCTGCACACCGAGGTAGGAAGCATATTCAAACACAGGTGCGCCCCCTTTTTGGCCTTTTTTTGTCTCAATTAGGATGACGCCATTGGCTGCACGAACGCCAAAGATGGAGGCGGTGCCATCCTTCAAGACGTTGATGGAAGCAATGTCGTTGGGATTCAAGGCGTTCAATCCTTCTGAATCATACACAACGCCGTCCACCAAGATCAGTGGATCATTGTCTCCAAAGGTGCTCAATCCGCGGATGCGAATGCTGGTGGAACCACCAGGGGATCCCGAATTGGTGTTGATGACAACCCCTGCGACTTGACCCTGAAGGGCTTGGTCCATGCGGGGGATATTGAGTTTGGTGATTTCATCACTTTTTACCACCGAGGTCGCCCCCGTCATTTCTTTTTTGGTGGAACTCCCGTAGCCAGTGACGACTACCTCGCCCAAATCTACTTGGTTCGGTGCCAAAGCAATGGCAAGGGGTTGCGAAGAAGTTACCTTGAGGCGTTTGCTGCCGTATCCAAAAGCTTCGACTAAAAGCGAATCACCTATTCGAACCTCAAGGCTAAAACGACCTTGAAAATCCGTACCGGTCTTGGATGTGCCGTTCGGTAAAACGGATACAATGGCCTGTACAGGGCTGCGATCCGAGCGATCCGTCACTTGTCCAGTGAGGGCGATCGTTTGGGCCGAAGCGATTCCAGATAGGCTCGTTGTGAGCAGAAGTACGAAAGAAAATCGAAGGAATGTACGCATGGGAGAAGAGGGATGAAGGCTGACGGAAAAGGTGAGAATGGGAAAGCCCGCGCTTTCGCTACGGGCTCTCCTTCTCAACACAAAACCACGTTTAGTGGCGAATAGCGAGCTTTTGAATGGTTTCACCTTGCTCACCCGCTACACGTACCATGTACATGCCGTTGGGCAAAGAAGCCGTGATGACTTGGTTTTCGCCGCGAACCAATGAACCAGCAGCCACAGTCTGACCGTTGAGGTTCATGATTTGGTATGCGCCATGGGCTCCAACGAAATCGATGCTCAAAACGCTGTTAGCAGGATTGGGGCTCAAGGTCATGAGAACGGCGTTCTCCTCCATGCCGATGCCAGAGCAGGCGTTACAAGAAGCCCAGCAAACCACGTCCAATGTGTCCGACTGCGATACAACCAATACACGGTTTGTGTAGGTCGCGTTGCCGTTGGTACATGGAGCCGTGGGGTCATTCATTTCCTGACCGGTCCAGTTGTCGTGAGAGTACTTGTACTCAACCGTGTCACCTACGTTCAACGTGATGGTCACGTCCCAAACATTGTCGCCGTTGGCGTCAGACATGGCAGCACAGTTACCACACCAGCCGTTAAAGGTTCCATTAACCTCAGGGGTGGTGAAGCTTCCCGTGTACAACTGCATGTCCACTTGGAAGGTGATGTTTGCCGTGGCTGGAGCGGAGCTACAAGGATCGCATGACGCCCAGCATACTGCGGGAAGGGTCGTTGCGGCAGCTGGAACAACCAAAACACGGTTGGTGTAGGTAGCGTTGCCGTTGGTGCATGGAGCGGTGGGATCATTCATTTCTTGACCAGTCCACGCATCATGGGAGAATTTGTACTCGACAGTGTCGCCTGCAGTCAACGCGATTGTGACTTCCCAAACGTTATCGCCGTCTGCGTCGGTCATCGCGGCACAGTTGCCACACCAGTTGTTAAAGGTGCCGTTGACCTCGGGGGTCGTGAAGCTACCCGTGTAGTTGTTCATGTCAACCTGGAAGGTGACGTTGGTTTGTGCAAAAGCACTTCCCAGAATAGCCATGGCCATTAGAGTAAGCGTTTTTTTCATGAGTTGGTTTTTGGTTGTTGAATAATAGTACTATGGACAATAATACGACAATTTTGGATAGAAATTGTTTTTTGTACCATAACTTGGTGAAAATTTTCAAGGCTTTGGTTCAATCCCTCACATCCTGGATCGGCGCATCCATCCGTTTCCTTTTAACCACCATGGGAATCCTTTGGTTCACGGCCTATCATGCCGCCGGCCAAGAGGGTCCTATTCCAACAAGTGTAGAGCGAACAATTGATGGCGGTTACACCTTCATGCGCAACGGTTCACCCTACTATGTGCGGGGCGCAGGAGGGATCGAATACATCGCCGATGTCGCTCGTTTTGGGGGCAACAGCATCCGGACTTGGAGCCATGACAATGCCAAAGAAATTTTGGATGAAGCACACCGCCACGGCATCACCGTGATGATGGGTTTGTGGGTGCAGCACGAGCGCCACGGGTTTGATTATGACAATGCGGAGCGTGTGGCGTCCCAGTTGGAAATGTTTTCCCAAGTCATTGATCAGCTCAAGGACCATCCCGCCCTCCTGGCATGGTCGGTCGGAAATGAAGTCGATCTGAACTACAGCAACACCAATGTGTGGTATGCCGTGGAGGACATTGCCGCCATGATCCAGCGCAAGGATCCGAACCATCCCGTGACGACTATCACCGCGGGCTTGGACTCCACCGAGGTGTTTCTCATCAAAGAACGCTGCCCTAGTCTGGACTTTTACGGGATCAATACCTACGGAGACCTGGATAAACTGCCGAGTCAAATTGAACGCTATGGCTGGACTGGTCCCTACATGATTACTGAATGGGGCCCCAACGGACATTGGGAAGTAGCACGTGCGAACTGGGGTGCCCCGATTGAGCAGACATCGGGGAGCAAAGCAGAGAGTTATGGCCGGCGGTATGCTGAAAAGATTTATGCAGAGCGACGCACTTGTTTGGGGAGCTATGCTTTTTTGTGGGGCCAAAAGCAAGAAACAACCTCTACGTGGTATGGCTTGCACACAGAAAAAGGCAAACCCACCGAAACGCTCTGGAGTGTGAGCCAATCCTGGCAGGGACATTTCTCTCAAGCGGATCGAATTCCCGCTCCTGCTTCGATTGTATCGATTGGTGGTGCTCCTCCCGTACTTCGTGCAGGCGAAAAAGTAGCCGTCCCCGTGGACTTCATGATTGCGGATCGCGTGAAAGGAGCAAAGCTTTGGTATGAAATACTTCCGGAGAGCACGGATATTAAATCTGGAGGCGATGCGGAGAGTCGTCCTCCGAGTTTATCCTATAAATCGCTGGGCCGCATGAAGCCGGGGACCTACCGCGGAAATCCCCTGGCATTCAGAACGCCCTCAAAACCAGGTCCATATCGAATCTTTGTATACCTGGAAGCCGAGGGATTTGTGGCCTACGGAAACTTGCCCTTCTTTGTGGAGCCTCGCGGACCTCAAGAACGTCCGTCTCGTGCCCTAGAGTTTATGCCCATACCCCTGAACGAACAACCATGAGCCCGAACGCTTTTTACCTGAAAGTGGTCTTCGCAGCGGTTTTGGCCGGGCAAGGCTTGGTGGCAAATGCCCAAGATAGTTTGCCGCTCCTCGAAACGAGGCAGTGGGATGCGCTTCCCTACCAAGGGATCCACATATTTCAAGCCCACGCTTTTCCTGAAATGGATTTTGGCGTGCTTCCCAAAGTCGAGCCGGCGCGATTGCGATCCTTTAATGCAGGCGGATACTACCGCTACTTCATGGACTACCGCTACCTGCCAACGGGGTATGAAGCGGTGACGGGCTATCCGCTTCCCAAACGAGACATCTTCATCGGCGACGATAGCCAACTGCCTCAATTTATGCTCAATATCAGCGGCAAAGCAGGCAAGGGGGCGACGTGGGGTATGGACCTATTTGGCTTTCAATTTCTGGAAGGAAACATTCGGCCGGTGTATAGCCTGCCCGTGACTGACACCCTTCTTGGTCATTACGACAAGCCTTTGGAACAGCCCAGAATTGGCGGGCAAATGAACATGCTCTTGGGCATGAACTTGTACAGTACGGTCGTGACCCCTTGGGGAGGCATGGGGGTGCGTTTAGGCGGCATCCACTGGTATGAACTGACTGAGCTCACTATGGGGGCGTACATTGGGTACAACCGCTACATGCTCTTTGACCGAAATCCCTGGGATCCCATTGGTTTAAGTCCTTTTGAGCGGTACAACAACTACGTGTCCCAGGGCCAGGTTAGCCAAGAACAGCGTTGGGGAAAACGCGCTTTCCAGGGTGGGATAGTTGAGCTTCTCGGCCTACCGGGCGAACAGCAGGTGAAATTGCTCTTGGGAAAGAATGAGCAAAATGGAGGTTTTGACCTTCGCCCCAATGGCGCATTTGGCGGACAGTACATTAAGTCCCTCGGGGAACATTGGCAGCTGTCTGCGCAAACGATGAACCAACAGGCTTATCAGGATTCCATGCTCCGGCAGCCTTTTGGATCCTTCATGCATACCGGGAAGGTGGATTATCAGGGCGACAAGTGGAAAACCTATGCCGAAGCCGGTTGGAGCGGGTACAGCAGTGTGGATTTGGGCCGTCTGCAAGGTTTTGCGGGCCAGACGCGGGCCCTTTATCAGCTCAATCCTGTTTTAGAGCTTCAAGCCCACGGTTATGCAATCAGCCCCAAGGCCATCAATAATGCGGGAGCGATTGTCAATGCGAGCATTTCCGAGGCGGGGATCAATAGCATCCCTGCAGGACAAGCGGGCAGCTCCGGGGTGCTACAACCCACAGGGGCTTCACTTTTGGGCTTTGGCCAGCTGGCCAATAACCGTTTTGGTTTGGATTTGAATGCGTCCTACCATCCCAAGAATCTTTATCTGAATTTGGGCTACAGTGCTTCGCGCGAATGGCAAGGAGGAACCCAAACCCTGGCCTTTGGCCATCCTGTAAATGCTTTAACCCGCAGTCGTTTTTGGCGTTGGCAATTCCCCGCTGGAGTAGGCCCCTATGCGCGGACCAATGTCATTTTCCGGAACACCTACGACAAAATCAATCTCGCGGTGGTTCAGGAGATGCCCTTGCATTTTGCGCAATGGGAGGCGCAGAGCTTGTACCGTGTTCAGACGGGGAACAAGGTGTGGATCTTCAACCACTTACTGCGCGCACACAGCATCGATGATCAGTGGTCTATTCTGAATGTCGCAGCTGGGGCCTTATTCCGCCAATATTCCCTCGAAAATGAGGCCTATCTTTCGTGGAATCAGCACATCACTTTGGTAGGCATGGCCAGCGCCGACGCCAGCCTGGGGAATTTGCAAACCATGGTCAATTCAGATGGACGTCCCATGAATCAGCGTGGCTGGGCCTATGGTTTTGGGGCAGACATATGGGCCACGAAGGATGTAAGCTTTTACCTCCGGCACAAATGGTTTGGATTCACCGACCAAAGCTTCCTTTTAGACACATACCAGGGAACGGAAACGACCCTGGAACTAAAACTGTTATTCTAATGATGAACGTTCAATTCGTTTCTCGTAGCTGGCTCTCCGCATTGCTGGTTTTGAGCTCCACCGCTACATGGGCGCAAGAGTATCAACCCAAATTCTCTCTGGTGGGCAAGGCCCGAGGTGTATACTTTGCTGACCGATACCAAATGCCGGATGACAGCACCACCATGCCGCGTGCCCATAGTGGTCATGTGATGGCCGACCTCGGAATGCGCTTGGTGCCCAACGCCCAAACGGAAGTGCTGGCCATGGTTCGAGTCCGCAATGATTATGGCGGTTTTTGGGGCTCCGGAGTGACGTTTGACCTGCGCCAATTGCAAGTCAAGGGGCTAATTCAAGATCGTATTCGCTACACATTGGGCGATGTGGACTATGCGCTCACTCCCTTTACCTTTCATCGACCCGGCCCGTTGATGGCGGGAATTCTTCCCAGCACCATGGCCCACATGCAGCAAACGCTTGCAGGCTATGATGCCTTTACCACGGGTTACAACACGTGGCGACAGCAAGGAGGCACGGTAGAATTTCGCACTGGCTTTAAGCGTGGTCCTGAGCACGCGGATCAGTCTTTATTTGCCTTTAGACAACGCGCTGGTTTTGGGGGCCAAGCCACGGAATCCTGGGCCTTCGGTGGAAGTTCACGTTGGAAATGGAATAACTTTCTGAATAGATCAGCCAGTTCCATCTACACGGGTGTGAATGTGGTGAGCATCCGAGACATTGCGGGAAGTAGCAACGCCACGGACCTCTATGGAAATACGGTCATTACGGGCAGCGGTCAAATTCCGCTCCACCGAAACCTATCCTTTTCTTTTGAGGCGGGCGGTTCACAAACCCAATGGCTCAGTGGGGACCAGGATGCCGATTACATGCTGCATGCGAAGCTGGGTTATTTCAAAGGCCACATGGATAAAGGCATCAGTGTTCATACCCTAACCTACACGGAAGTAGGTCCAGACTTTTACAGTCCTGCGGCGCAAACCACGCCGAATATTAGTGGTTTGGCTCCTGCGGCATTCACGCGAATTGGCAATGAAAAGTCCATTCGGGAATGGACCTACCTGGATCTTTTTCGAGAGAGCAACCTGTACAAATTCCGTTGGAACACTTCGCTCGGTTCGGATAACAATACCTACCTCATTATGGACCCTCGAGGGATAGCCACGCAAAATCGTCGGACTTTGGAGGGCCAAAGTACGGTGGATGTTTGGAAGGGAGGACGGTTGGTGTCCTCGGCGGCTTGGGCTCAAGAAATCCGTGGCCAAGGAACGACGAAGCTCACCCAGTTTTCGCGCATAGACGTAGCCTTGCATCAACGTGTCGATGTAGGACATGGAGCAAAATTTCATGCGCGTTATCGCGATCAACGGGCTTGGAGAATCAACGTCGGGGATGATGTGCCGGATACCCGTTACAGCCTACCATGGTGGATTTTCGGCGCGGAGTTTATCTTGACAAAAGATGCGCGTTTTACGTTGCATGCCGAGTATCTTCAATTGGCTCATTCAGGATTTGCCTTTGACATCCTGCGCAATGCAGAGAACCAAGTAACCGACATTCAAGGGGGAGAACGTTCTCATATGGAGCGAATTCCAAGTCTTTCCTTGAAGTATACGGCTTCAGAAAATTCAGATTTAACCATGGGTTGGTTGGGAAGTTTTGTGAAAACCTTAGACAACCAGTATTCCATCCAAAACCTCTACGTGCTCTATGCGATTTCATTCTAAATTTTTAGTAGCTAGCCTAGGGCTGGCACTTCTCGTCGCAGGTTGTGAGCGTGATTTGACGCCTGACGGCCCCTCGCTTTCCGATCTCTACGGCACCTTCAAGGTGAAAACGGCCTTAGCGGCATCCCTTGCTCAAGTGGATTTCAGTTCCGGGCAAAGCGTTTATTTCACGGCAGAAACCTCCATTTCCACTGACTTCATCCTGGAAATCAAGGGCCGAACGTCCGGAGCGGTCAAGCGCATAACCGGTAAGTCACGCACCCTGGATGCCACAAATGCCCTGTGGCAGGGAGAAACTTCACAATTCCCGACCTTCCAAACAGAGATATGCGATGTACAACTCACTTTCCCCGGCTATGCGGATACGTTAACCGCGGTGGTGACCGTAACGGGAAAACGCGTGGTGGAAGCGACTATTTTGGATGATTTTGAAGGAGGTTTCAATCCTTCTTGGACAAAGTTCATCCAGACTGGTGCCAACATGCAGTTCAGCGTACAGTCAGCCCCACCTTTGGCGGAAGGCACTAGTTATTATCGAATGGGAGGGACCGTGGCTTGGGACTGGCTCATTGGCATGTACGAGATGCCCAAAGCAAACATGAACGGGGGAGCCGGATTCCAGCTTTCCAACGATGCAGAAAAGGTCTTTTTTAATGGCGTCTTCCGTCAAATGGCAGGCTTAGACAATGCCATCATTCTGTTACAGCTCCGCGAAGACGACAATGGGGACGGAACTTACAGCGAAGGCAGTGAAGACCTTTGGGCGGTAGAAATTCGGCCCGAAAGCGCTTGGGAATTAATGTCTTTCAAATACAGCGATCTGGTCACTTTGGTGAACGGCGCCGCCTCAGCCGCCATTGGAAATGGACTCCATGAGCCCGAAAAATTGCACCGCCTGTCCATCCTTTTCTTGGCCAATCCAAGCAGTGGTTATGCCCAGTGCGACGCAGATATGCTCGCCTTTACGGAAAACGCCCCATTAGCGCTCTGATGAAGCATTTTTGGACCTTGACAATTTTCGGCTTGATGGCCTCTTGTACGTTGGCTCCAACGGGGCTTTATGAGATGCCTAATCGGGCGAATGATTATCCCAATATCCACGGATTTGCGTCGCTATCTGTCCTGGATGGCCCGACAGGTGATGAATTCTGGGTGTCCAAAGAGGCGCGCTCGTGTTTTTCCTATGCCGTCAGCGAGGAGGGAACCTACACCTTTCAATGGGACAAACCCGGTGGTGGGTGTGACTGGGTAGGAATGGGCGTTGGCTGGGACCAATGGAGTGGGAAGAATATGGCGGCCATCGTGGACGAGGCGGCTATGCGTCTCGTTGTGCGCCTTCCGCGCGGAGCACAATCGCTGAAAACCCTTCCGCTGGCCTTTGGTTTTGAAGACTATTCGGGCCGTCAAGCCTGGATGGGCATGAGTTCCAATTACGTGGTGGATGGTCCTATTACGGATCAGTGGACGGTTATTGATTTGCCGATGGGCTTGTTCAACTGGACCGAAATGGACTGCGACCCCTCCAATATCAAACAATTTATCACCCAGTTTGAAGGCGATGGCACCTTTGAGCTCCAAAAAATGGAGGTTGTTCCATTTGCGGGTTCTTTGCGCAAGAAGGTGAGTGCATCATGGACGCCCAATGGGGACTTGTTGTTTAATCTTCGTGTGGGGGACGCTATAGTGACGGGGGCTAGCACCCCAGATAGCCTCATCCTCACCGGACGATTTGAGGACCGCGAACCCTTCGTGAATACCAAGCAGGGCACGGAACTTTGGAATGGCGATGCTTTAGAAGTGGCCTTTTCCGCTCAGCCCGTAACGAGTAAGCGACCCAGAACGAATTTTCTCTTTTCCGATGTGCACCTAGGCCTCAGCCTTGGGGAGCGTCCCGAGGTGGTCAATTTCCGAACGGGCGCCCTTATTCCGGTCAAGCGCGACATCCTCGTGGATGAAGGAGGAGCGTTTACGCTGGTTAGCTGGAAACTCCCCTGGGCCAGCTTAAAGCGTGAAGGCTGGCAATTAGAAGGCCGCTACCTCTTGGAGGTGGCACGGGACCAAGGAAACGCCAAAGGCCGAACCGAACAAATACGCTGGAATTCTGGTGAGGCGGAAGGCTTTCACTTGAACCCCGGACTCTGGGGAGAATTGATCGTTCCCAAAAAACAGTAAGACCAATTTTACGACGAATGAAAACACGTGCATTACTTGTTTTGATGCTGGCCGCTGGGCCTGCTTTTGCACAGAAAAAACCAGTGGCGGAACGCGTAGATTCCGTTTTGGCGCTCATGACTTTAGAGGAAAAAGTCGGCCAAATGAACCAATACAATGGATTTTGGAATGCGACCGGGCCGGCGCCCGCTGGCGGTGATGCGGCCACGAAGTACACCCACCTCCGAAATGGTTGGGTCGGTTCCGTTCTCAATGTGCAGGGCGTAGAGGAAGTGCGTGCTATGCAAAAGGTGGCCGTGGAGGAGACTCGATTGGGGATTCCCTTGATTTTCGCCTGTGACGTTATTCATGGCTACAAGACCTTGTCGCCTATTCCCTTGGCCGAAGCAGCTTCCTGGGATTTGGAGGCCATTGCCCAAAGTGCTCGACACGCGGCGGAGGAAGCCACCGCCTACGGCCTCAACTGGACCTTTGCACCCATGGTCGACATTGCGCGCGATCCCCGCTGGGGCCGCATCATGGAGGGAGCGGGCGAGGATCCCTATTTGGGTAGCCGCATCGCGGAAGCGCGGGTCCACGGATTCCAGGGCGACAACTTGGGTGATCCGACGACCATGGCCGCCTGTGCGAAGCACTTCGTGGGCTATGGCTTCAGCGAAGCCGGACGGGACTACAACACGGTGGACGTGAGCGAATACACCTTGCGGAATGTCATTTATCCCCCCTTCCAGGCCGCCAAGAAAGCGGGCGTGGCCACCTTCATGAATTCCTTCAACACGATGAATGGCATTCCCGCCACGGGCAATCAAGCCCTGGTGGAAATGCTAAAAGTGGATTGGGGATTTGAGGGGGTTCTTGTCAGTGATTGGGGGTCCATCACAGAAATGCAAGCGCATGGCTATGCAGAGAATTTGAAGGCGGCAGCAGAGTTAGCGGCCCTTGCGCGATGTGATATCGACATGGAGTCCTTGGCCTACGTGCAGTATTTAGCCGCTTTAGTGCGTGAGGGAAGGGTTTCCGAAGACGTGGTGAACGACGCCGTGGTCCGCATCCTAACCCTCAAGTTTCATTTGGGCCTCATGGACGATCCCTACCGGTACTGCCAACGTCCCGGAAGTTGGGAACCCACCACCTCCCCATGGTCCGCGGATGCCCAAGAATTGGCCGAAAAATCAGCCGTCCTCCTCAAGAACAATGGCATCTTGCCTCTGGCCAAGAAGCAAGCCATCGCACTCGTAGGCCCCATGGCTCAAGAGAAGAATAGTCCGTTGGGCAACTGGCGCGTCTCGAGCGATGACTTTACCGCTTTGTCGCTCTATGAAGGGTTGGTGCAGGTGCGCGGCGAAAAGCGCATGACGCTGGCCAGTGGTCCTGTCTTCTTGAAGGGCCCCATTAGCTTCCCATTTGAAGCCGAAATCAACACCACGGATACATCCGGCCTACACGCGGTGATTAAAGCCGCTAGAGAAGCGGAAATCGCCGTTCTCGCAGTGGGCGAGCATGGATTCCACTCCGGAGAAGCCCGGTCGCGCATGTCGCTGCACTTACCTGGTCTGCAAGAGCATATGATTCGTGAGGTACTCAAGGTTCAAGAGCATGTCGTCCTGGTGTTGTATGCCGGCCGACCGATGATTCTGCCCGACGACATTACCGAACAAGTAGATGCCATCCTTTTGGCCTGGCAGCCCGGCACCATGGGCGGTCCGGCTATGGCTAATCTGCTGATGGGCAAGCGCTCTCCGAGTGGTCGCCTCCCAGTCACTTTCCCGCGCTCTGAGGGCCAAATCCCTCTGTACTATGGTGCCTACAACACGGGTCGTCCAGGTCCGTCCGATGCCGTATTCTGGTCCCACTATGGCGACGGTCCCAATTCACCGGCCTATCCCTTTGGCTATGGTTTGACCTATTCCACGGTAACCTATACCGCGACACAGGCTAAGCAGATGGGGGATTCCATCGCCGTCCAAGCCCTCGTAAAGAACGAAGGCAAGGTCGCAGTGGACGAAGTCGTTCAGCTCTACACGCGAGATCACCACAGCCGGGTAGGTGTACAGCCCGTCCGCCGTTTAATCGGATTCCAACGCCTGTCATTGAAGCCAGGGGAAGAACGTATGGTGAACTTTAGCGTCACAGCCGATGAGTTGAGCGTGATGACTTCAGAAGGCGAGCGCCTATTTGAACCAGGGACATTTAGCTTTTGGGTAGCGCCGCACAGTGCGGCGGGAACCCCGGCGACCTTTGACTGGAAATAAGCCGACCCATGGCCGTTCCTGCAAAATCCTCGTAGAATTTTCGACGAATTCACGATTCGCCCTACCTTTCAGCATGCCTCCAAAACACATTGGCCTAACCGGATCCATCGGTGCGGGCAAATCTACCGTAGCCTCGCTACTTGCTTCAAAAGGAATCCCTGTCTATGTGGCGGACGAGGCGGCCAAACGACTCATGGTGGAAGATGAAGGACTGAAAGCCGCGATAGAAGACGCCTTTGGACCAGGGATCTATGTGGAAGGTCAGTTGCAACGCAAAATTTTGGCTCAACGCGCGTTTGGGACGCCCGAGGCCACCGCTCAAATCAATGCGCTTGTGCATCCTGCCGTGCACGATGATTTTGTGGCTTGGCATTCGGCCCAAGTGGCTCCTTATATTCTTCGCGAAGCCGCTATTCTCTTTGAGTCTGGGACCTACCAAACGTGTGATGCGATTGTCGTGGTAGAGGCATCTAAAGAAGTCCGCATCCAAAGAGTCATGGAACGGTCGGGAATGACCCGTGAAGAGGTAGAGCAGCGGATGCAGCATCAATGGCCGGATGCCAAGCGTCGGGCTTACCTAACAGATCGTGATTTCATTGTGCAGAATGATGAAGATGAAGCCTCCCTTCGTGGTCAAGTGGATGTGTTACACGAAACATTGCTCCAGCGTTGCGGAAGATGACAGAGAACGAGGCGCCCAACTTTGGAGTTCGTTTTTGCTTCTTTCTGGTCCTCAGTATTTACATAGGAGCACTCACAAGTCTATTGATGGCGATTCTTTCCATCATGCTCTTTGGACTCCCAGAAGATGCGCTATCTGGTGCTGTGCTGATGGTGCTTGTCGTAGTAGGGATATCCATGGTGCCAGTGTTTTTAGTTTCCGTGATCCTCGGCCTATTGATGGCTTTTTGGTTGCAGCGGGCATCGCCCCAAAAGTCCTACTGGGATTGGCAATGGCGCCTTCAGTTGGGTCAAAGTGTCGTGGGCTTGCTATTCATAGCTGTCGTCACCGTGGTGGAGCCCGCGCTGTTCTATTTGAGTTTATTGGCCCTGCTTCATGCCGGTATTGGAGCCTATATCTACCAACGGCGACTCCCTAGGCATCTAGGGTATTGGTACCATGAATTAGATCGTTAATACCGCGGTCACCATGGGGATAGACCCAGGCATTCCGCCCACAATGATCATGGTTTCTCCCCAAGGACTCTCCCAGGCATACCCGATTTGGGCCTGCTCATTGTCATCGGGCTGGTAGTAGAATTCTATAAGCCATTTCCCATAGGAAGTTGGGATGTGCCAGCCACATGCGACGAGGGGGTGCCATGGGTCCGCATCGGTATTTTGACAAAAACCAATGTTACCATGAAATTCATACCGTCCTGAATGCGTGGCGCCGAGCCAAAATTTATGTTGGGGGATGATCTGGTCCCCGTACAATTTGCTCACCGTTCCAGAGAGCGCCGAAGACCAAGCCCCATTTTGCATCCATTGATAGGTCAATCCAAAGAGTAGGGAGCCGTGTTTGACCGTCTGATCCCAGCCTGTGGCGGAAGCAAGGCGCATTTCCCATTTTTCCGACAAGGCATGGTGCCCTTGAAATTGAATTTGGGAGTAAAATTGGGTGGAGTGCATCCGCTCAACGGGAAAACTCAAATTGGAGCATTCAAAGCTACTCAGACCAGGGGGCAAGATTTGGCCCGATTCGAGCATGGGTTGAGCATGCAGGACAAGTCCCAGCTGAAAGAGGATGCATGCAAGGACTCCTCTAATCATTCGTCGGGGTTTCTGCGCGGCGCACTTGATGCCAAACGAGCCAGCCTAGCAGCGCATTGATCAAATAGAAGATGTACTTCGCCACGTAGGCGATGTTGCCAAAGAGCACATTTTGGTAGAGCTTGAATCCGTTGTATACCTCATAGAAACCCCACGTGTCCGCATACATTCGTGGCATGTTTAGGGTGCCCGAGAAGGTGAGGGCTGTAATGATGGTAGTCACCCAAAATTTGGCCAAATCCTCGGGCCATATTTCATGGGCCAAATACCCACTAAAGCCAATGTAATTGAGGATGATGGCCATGACTGTCGCGATGCCCGCATTGACAAAATACCAGTTGTCAAATTTGCGCGGCGTTCGGTTGCCTTTTTTGCGCCAAAACCAAAAGGATGCGATGTTGCCAAAGAAGGACACCGGATAGGTCAGCAAGGCGGCTTGGTTGCCCAAATAGTAATCGACGATGGTCGTATTGACCGTGGTTAAAACCCCAATCAGATTGCCCCAGTTATTTCGCTTGGTGACCAAACGCGTGGCCATCATGGAGAAGGCCGCGCCCACGGTGGATAGAATGCCAATGGGAATGCCGTCGATCACCGTGAGGTGGTAGCCCATCGCGATGGAGGCACTGACCACAATGACCACCCCCAATACATCAAGGGTTACGCTTTCGGTAAACTTTTGAAGTTTGGAGATCATGCGCTCAGGTCCAAATTAGTCTGCCTCCGGGAAGAGGAGGGAGGCAAAGGTATGACTTCCGGCATGCAGGGCTTGGATACGTTCTGCCGCCACCACAGCGCCCAGGGCAAATCCAGCTCGGGAGTGCGCCACGTGTGTAAGACTAAGCTGATCAACTGCGGAACGGTAGGTCACGGTGTGCGTGCCTGGGACAGGGTCTTTCCGAATCGCGGCAATGGGCAACGCATCTTCGGGTGCGCCAGGCTGAAGCGCCCAGCCATTCAGCGAAGGATTGGCAGCCAAAATGCCTTCTGCCAAGGTAATGGCGGTCCCACTGGGGGCATCTTTTTTCGCGGTGTGGTGGATTTCTTCCATATCGGCCCGGTAGTCCGAATGAGGGGCGATCAGTTTCGCCAAGTAGCGATTGACTTGAAAGGCTATGTTGACCCCCAAAGAGAAGTTGGAGGCGTACACCAAAGGCGTTTGGGTGCAATCGAGTTCGGGCACGCGTCCAAACCAACCTGTCGTGCCGCAGACGGTCGGAATCCCTTGAGCCAAGAGGGCATGCACATTGGCAAAGGCGGCATCCGGCTGGGTAAACTCAATGGCGACATCTACGCCCGAAAACGTGTGCGCGCCCATTCCTTCGCGGCCTACGCGCGCAGCGATGTGGTGCCCGCGCTGCACTGCCACCGCTTCAATTTCTCGGCCCATTTTGCCGTACCCGATTAAGGCGATGTTCAAGGCCATGACAATTGAATTTTGGCCCCAAGAGGAGCAAGCGGTTGCGGGCATGGACTCACACTGCCAACCAATGTGGGGCTCACATCAAAATGGACTAAAAACCCCGAAGAATAGGCATCCAAGACCTGAAAGAGGTAGGCGGCCCCCACGCCGAGGATGGCATAATCGCGAGAACGGCGTGTTTCGTTTTTGAGGGTGAACAGTTGGTTGTCGGTGAATCGGCCAACGAATTCGTCGGTCGTTGTCGGGTCGGTGTCAAATCGGATATCAATCGCCGTATTCAATCGGTTAAGTGTGCTCTGGTTTGTGTAGAGGAAGTATCCAGAGCCCGCCAAAATCCCCCAGGCGATTGGGGCTTTCCAGGCTTGGTGGTTGACGAACTGTCCAGCACCAGGCAGAATGGCAGAGGCGAAAGCGGCTTTTTTGGCCTGCGCATCGCTTCCTCCTTGGGCGCATAGATTCAAAGAGGTGCCAAGCAAGGCAATGATCCAAAGAGATTTGAGTGCATTCACCATTTGATGACAAAAGTACCACGCCTCCTGCGCATCTGGGCAAAAACCTTGTATTCGCATTATTCTGTCCAAGATTGTCATTCGTCCTATTCTATCGGGCTTCTTCCCGCGGAATCTCCCTATTTTTGCGCCCTCGGTCCCGTAGCTCAGCTGGATAGAGCATCTGCCTTCTAAGCAGACGGTCGCGCGTTCGAATCGCGCCGGGATCACTAAGAGCCAAAAACCCGCCAGAACATGGCGGGTTTTTCTTTGGCCGCTGGCGGCCAAGCCCTGCTTGAGCCGGTGAGCGGCCAAAGAAAACGAAGCGCCCATTGGCGCTTGGGTTTTTGGTTCGGAATTCGGAGGCAACGCGATGCCCGAAGGGAATCGCTTACTGGCGGCCAAGCCCTGCTTGAGCCGGTGAGCGGCCCTAGAGTCCCTGAGCGCGCTGTTTGAGGCGCTTCAAGGGTCCCGGTACAAAGAGTTGACGTCCAATGGTGAACTGAATGCCAGGACTTATAAAGGGTTGTGGATAGGCACTGCCAGGAGGTCCAGAGACAATAGCACCGCGCATCCATCCAAGTTCCATCCCGAAATCAGTTTTTCGAGCCGTATGATGCAGGCCAAGGTGCCAAAAACGGTACTGAAACAATCCAACGTCTGGGAGAACCGCACCCGTGAAGTTCACCCCAGCAGTGAGTCGACCGCGGGATTGACCTCGTCGGAAAAGCTCTTTTCCGGTGTAAACTCGGCCCATTTGTATCCTCGTAGGGGGCGCGCTATGAAGCACATAGTTTACCCCAAAGCCCACGGCGGGAATGCCGATGTTGGCTTCTACGGACCATTTGGGATGAACGTAGTGTTCGGCATACAAGCCCGCACCAGAACTTACTCCAAAACCTAGGCCGGCATAGGTTTGGCCAAAAAGAGTGATGCTCGCCAAACAGCCCGCTGCAAAAATCCATGCTTTCATACCGTGAAAGTAGAAAGATTTATTCTGCAGACTCGGGTGTTTACTCGTGTCGCATAAAATTTAACACAGCATTGCCCCAGTTCTCGAAGCCCCAATCCCAGCGGAATCCATGGCCTACTTCAGCAATCACAAAGGCCTCCTTGTAGCGACCTTGATGCGCTTCATAGACCAAGCGCGCATTCTCCACAAGGGCCACATCGTCGTTCAGGCCGTGAAACCACTGGAGCTCGCCCTCGTACGCGGCCATGCCGTCCACAAGGTTAAAGCTATAGTCCGTGGCGAAGGTGCTTGGAACACTCAGGCCCACGGCGTCTTGGAAAAAGAGGTCTGAATGCGACTGCGGGCTTTCTAGGGTCAACTTGCTAATCGTCAATGGACCAGTTTGGAGGCCGGCTTCGCGCGAAGCAGGTAGGGTACCGAGGCTATTGGCAAAGACGAAAAATCGATCGTCGGTGAGGCCGTGGTCCACGAGCCACTGTTCAGCGGCGTAGAGATCAGATTCCATACTGTACAGCCCCGTAGAGGGGGAGTCCGAATTGCCAAATCCCCGGTAGTCATAACATAGGACGCCATAATGGTGCTTGCCGCCCAAGTTGGCCAGTTGGCGCAGGGCTCCCCAAAATCCGTTCATCGAATTGGCGTTCCCGTGCAGATAGAGGATGACCGTATCTTGGTTGATTCGGGCCAAATCGCCCACATATACCGCCCAAATCTTGGCCTCCACCACATCGTGTTCGGGAACCGCCTGGGAGGTAAGTTGAAACAGGTGAATCTTGTCCGCATCGACCTCGAACGAATCGGTCGGAACGCTCGGGGGAAAATTGTAGGCCTCCGGGGCGCCGCGCAAAAGTGCTGCGTCCACATCGCAAGACAACAACGCGCCGAGGGTCAGTCCCGCAGCAATAAGGAGTAGGAGGGAGGATCTCATGGGAGTCGGAAGGCTAAAGTGTAGTAGATGCCGCTAGCACCTGATCCAAATAAAGTGGGGACCGTCTGTTGTGGGATGACAAACGTTCTTGTGGGGTTCAGCCATTTGGCCTCGATGCCCCATTCTATGCGCTTACCGACGTATCGAAGGCCAGTGTGTAGGCTGGGATGGATCAATGAACCTTTTTGGTTGTCCACGAGGCGGTAAGTTGGGTCAATCCATGTTTCATGCCCCATGTAGGGGAGGAAGCGACCGCGTTTCCACACCAGTTGATTGCCTAAGTGTGGGTAGCTTCGGACTGCGCCATCCCGCAAGCCAACAAAGAGATTTCCGCCAAAATTCGCATTGAGTTCCGGCCGCCATTCATTTTGGGGAAGCAATCGAGTGAGGCGCCCCACATCCATTTGGACCGTTTGAAAGCCCAAGGAAGTGAGGGCTAAACCGAGATAATCAGAAGATTCTGACGTGTGGCCATGAGCGGCATAAACACTCATGAGTGGGAGGCGAGAGGAGTTGACCGTGGGGCCGCCAACCGCGCCGCCGATGCGCCATTCGCCTTCTTCGAGGGGTGTCACGACGCGGGAGGCGTTGCAACCAACGAACATCCACGTGACAAAGCCCATAAGGGCGAGCTTTTTAAAGGAGTACTCCATGTGTGTAGGGTGTAGAGTCCGACGAGATAACCCCATTGCCTGTCACTTAGTTCGGTGCGCTCAAAAAAAAAGCTCCGAGAGGTTATCTCGGAGCCTTTCAACGTCGGGAAGACAGGACTCGAACCTGCGACCCTCTGGTCCCAAACCAGATGCGCTACCACCTGCGCCACTTCCCGCCTACGAAGACCTAAATCTTTCGAGGCGCGAATCTACAATAAAACTGTCGGGCCGCCTACACTTGAGTGAAGAGATGTAAATATTAGACTCTGTGAACTTTGTTTAATGTTTGATGAAAAAGGTTAAAATCGAGTTTTATTCGTAAAAATGTTTGTTTTTTGAGGTTAAAATCATCATTTTTGGAAGATTAGTAATTCATACAATTTCACCTTAACCATAGTACGAATGAGAAAATTACTCCACTCACTGGCCTTGACAGCGGGCTTCTTGATCGCAGTGCCGAGCGTTGTGATGGCCCAGCTTAGTGGTACGTATACCATCGATCTCAATGGATCGGGTGCCACAAACTATACCTCCTACACTGCAGCCCTCTCGGCTTTGAGTACCAACGGAGTCAATGGTCCAGTGGTTTTCAACGTAGCGTCTGGCACCTACACGGAACAGGTCACGTTCGAAAGTTATTCCGGCGTCAGCCATGTGAATACTATTACATTCCAAAGTGACCCCAGCAATGCGAGTTCTCCGATTTTGACCTTCGCGCCGACTTCATCGGCGATCGCCTCCAACTTCACAGCAAGATTTAATGGGGCGAAATACATTATTCTAGATGGTTTGACTATTGAAACGTCCGGTACCAGCTATGGCCGACTTTTCAATATCGCGGGAACGACGAACCAATCTCTCACGATCCAAAACTGTACACTCACGGGCTACAGTGGATCCACCTCTTCGTCGTTTGCAATCTTCTATATGTCCGCGGCGCGATTTGATACATTGACCATTGACAACAACACCATCACCAATGGTTCGTACATGGGCTACTTCTATGGAAGCTCATCCAATATGTCTGAGCAGTTCGTTTTCACGAACAATACGGTGACGGGATTCATGAGCTATGGAGTGTACACGGGTTATGTGAATTCTGGTGAGATTTCTCACAACACGATTGCGCAATCGAGCACCTCTTCTACCTTCTGCTACGGGGTGCGCCTCTATGGACTCTCCACCAACAGCAGCCCAGGCTATTGGGAGGTGCATGATAACGACATCAGCATTCCATCATACGGATATGGGATGTACCTCTACTACGTGTATGGTTCAGCATCCAATCCAAATAAAATTTACAACAATGCGGTGGTATTCGGCTCAGGAACCTCCTACAACTATGGTATTTACATGTACCATCCGAGCAACTTGGAAATCTTCAACAATACGATTCGGACAGGAACGGCCTACTCATCCAACCGTCCGGTTTACGCCAGTGCGTCGACGTCCTCTAGTTATCCCGCCCCATCGGTCTCGATCAAAAACAACATTTTTGCCAACGATGTACAGGGTTATCCGATGTACTTCTATGTGAGTAGCGTCTTTTCATCAAGTTACATTGATCTCGGCACCAATGTGTTCTATACCCCCACGACGGGGGTTACGGGCTACTACTTTGGTACCACCAATAATGCCAGCTTCGCGGCCTACCAGGCGGCCTCGGGAGATAGCACCTCGATGTTTGCCGACCCCATTTTTACCGGATCTGACTACCATGTGGAAGGTCTAGCTCCAAATGCAACGGCATCAGTGATTTCCTATATCACAACCGATCTAGATGGAGATTCCCGAGATAGCCTGACTCCTGATATCGGCGCCGATGAATTTTTGCCTCCCGCATGTCCGATGCCTTCAGGAACGACATTTGGTGCCATTACTCCCTACACCGCCGCGATGAGTTGGTTGGGTACCTCCTCCGCCTATGACATTGAATACGGCCCAACAGGCTTTGTTCAAGGAACGGGTTCGACGGCTACGGCCACCTCCACCTCCACCACGCTGTCGGTCAACCCAGCCACAACCTATGACGTGTACATCCGTGCGAACTGTTTGACCTCAGGGAATGGGTATTCGGGATGGTACGGCCCCGCAAGCTTCACTACGCCTTGTTTAGCCCAGAGCTTGCCCATATCAGAGTCCTTTACTTCTTGGACTCCCGCATGTTGGGACTTGAGCTCTGGTACTGGAGTATGGCAACACTATACGACTGGGGGCGTCTCGATGGCCCGCGCCTACTATTGGGGCAACAATGACAAGAGCTTCATTATGGAGTCTCCGTTGGTGAACCTCAGTGTGGATGGCCAAATCAAATTCGATTGGTCCCACTCAGGGCAATATGCCTCGAGCTACCCGTATGACTCATTGAGTGTCCGCGTCCGTTCGATGAACAGTGCCACATGGACCACGTTGACGACGTTAAAGGGCAGCACCTTTGCGACCACAGGTGCGTCGACTACGTCCCCGTCGTCAACCTTGGACAATGAAATTGTCTTTATACCCACGAGTTTCACGGGGGATACTGTGGTGGTTCAATTCTATGCATGGTCGGATTTCGGTCCTGACCTCTTTTTGGACAACATTGTCATCGAAGAAGTTCCTGCATGTCCTCCACCTACGGGTCTTTCTGTGATTGGCACAGGGGCTACAACGGCGACCATTACCTACATCCCCTCAGCCGGAAATACGAGCTACACCGTCGAGTGGGGCCCTTGTGGCTACACCCCCGGAACAGGAGCTACAACCACCACCACGAATGACACTGTAACGGTGACTGGGTTGTTTAGTAATACATGTTACGACTTCTATGTCTTTGCAAATTGTGGCTCATCCGCGGGCACCTCACCGGTCGGCCCCGTGTCCACCACGACATTGTGCCAAGCTGCGACGATGCCCTACAGCGATGACTTCCAGAACTGGAGCTCTACGTCACCTTTGCCCTGTTGGGATATTGATGGCGGTACCCAGACTGTACTGCTTCACACGGACGCAAGTAGCAATAACAGCATGCGTTGGTATTTCTGGTCATGGACCGCAGGTAATACAGGAATTGCGACTTCACGTCCTGTGTACATTTCGAGCGCTGCAACGGTCAGTTTCGATTGGTCACATAGCAACCAGTACTACACGAGTTACAACGATATGATGACCTTGCGTGTCCGTGAGGAAAACAGTAGCACGTGGGATACCATTGTGTATTTGAATGGCCAAAGCTTTGGCACCTCGGGTTCAGCAACAACCTCTCCTGGTTCCTATGCCAACGAGTACCACTACTTGGACACTAGCTATGTGGGTCATAACGTGATCTTTGAGTTTTATGGTCAGTCCGGATGGGGCCCTGACGTCTTCATTGACAACTTCAATGTGGATTTCGTTCCAACCTGTCCCGATCCCGTGCTCACGAACACCGGTTGGACGGCTACTTCAGGTTCTTTCTCATGGGCGAGTCCCACGGGTAGTACCCCATTGGGCTCGACCATCATCTGGGGTCCTCAAGGCTTCTACAACGGTACGGGTACACCCGGTACCTGGATGCACGGCGTGAGCAGCCCCTACACCATTACGGGATTGTCGCCCAACACATTCTATGACGTCTATGTCATCGACTCTTGTGGCGGTAACGACTTCTCTGGCATGGTGGGTCCTGTAACCTTTAAAACAGACTGTTTGGCTCAGTTGAGCGGAACCTACACCATTGATGCTAATGGCACTGGTGCAAACAACTTCGCCACCTTGGATAGTGCCACCTCGTTTTTGGCGGGCTGTGGTATCTCGGGTCCTGTGACGTTTAACATGGCGGCTGGCACCTACTCGGGATCCATCGCCTTGGGAGACATCATCGGCGGCTCAAGCACCAACACGGTGACCTTCAACGGCCCCACCACGGGTGCGGCGGTAATCAATGCCACCGCAGGTCAGAATGCCGCCAAGTTTGACGGTACGAGTTACGTGACCCTGAACAACTTGACTCTTAGCAATCAGCTTAGTCACGTGATATGGTTAACCAATGAAGCCCAGCACATCACGATTAATGGATGTACCATTATTGCAGATACGGTTGGAACCTCTTCTACAACGGGTTCGCCCATTGCGGCATCCGCCTCGGCGACCTCGGCAACGAGCTATGGCAACAATGCGAGCCACATCACCATCACGAACAACGTGGTGAAAGGGGGATACTATGGCATTGTAGCCAATGGTGCGAGCACCTCAGGGAAGATTTCTGACTGGACGATAACGGGTAATGATGTTTCGTTACAGTACTTCTATAATATCCGATGCTACTACACGACCGACTTTACGGTCAGTGATAACCAATGTCTCGGAACACGTGCTTCGGGTGGTTATGGTGTCATGATGTACTACAGCAATGACTTTGAGATTGTGGGGAACAACTTGCCTTCTAAGTCCTATGGCTTGTACTTGTACTATCCGAACGTGTATGATGCATCAGGTAGTACCGGCTATACGCCTACGACGCAGTCATTGGTTGCGAATAATATGGTCAAAGGAGGCACGTATGGATCATACATGTATTCTCCACGGTATATCAACCTCTACCATAACACATACAGTGGCAACACGTATGGTGTCTATCTTGGAACAACGACTACCGCAGGAGCAAAGGCAACCCACTTGGATATTCGCAACAATATCTTTGCCTCCAACACGAACTATTCTATCTACGTTCCCACGATTCCAGATAGTATGATTGCGTTGGACTACAATGTGTACAACACAAACGGTGCAAACCTCGCATACTGGGCCGGAGCGAAGAGTACGTTATCTGCTTGGCAATCGTCTAATTCCGCGTTCAATGCGAATTCGTCTGATCAGACGGTGACGTTCTTGGGTACGGATGACTTGCACTTGATTACAGGTGCGAACAATTTAGGTACTCCGATTGCTTCGGTGACGACGGACATTGATGGTGACGTTCGCAGCACGACGACTCCGGATATTGGTGCGGACGAATACTCGCCCATTACGAACGATGCGCGCACAGAGAAGATTATTGGCGCAGCCGGGGGTTGTGGCGACTCAGCTGTAGCGGTATATGTAGCCTTCCAGAACTTTGGTTTAGATACAATTACTGCGATGGGAGCGACAGTAGAAGTGACAGATCCCAACGCCAATGTGACGACCCTGACGGGAAGCTATTCGGGCTCACTGGCTCCAATGGCGTTCGACACCATTTTCGTGGGTACGGTGAATACGTACGCGGGTGGCAACTTCGACTTCTTGGGCTACACCCAGTTGGCGAACGATGGCCGCACGAGCAAC